>MDTG01208402.1_pt1 | contig 16865 bp, 14 predicted proteins | sample 811421 | NCBI WGS metagenome assembly MDTG01 (sample SAMN05326645, study PRJNA326480) | marine metagenome | isolation source: seawater | place: Pacific Ocean: South East | collected 2011
CCTATACAAGTGAAAATGTGGCTTCGTGGAATGGAACATCTAATGGACACCCATTACCAATAAGATATAGTAGTGTAGACCCATACTGTTGTTCTTCCACAGACGCAGTTTGTAATGGTGATGATTACTTAAATTGTCAAACACAAGCTGATTGTACAGGTAGTAGTTGGGGTAACTGTAATGCTAATTGGTATCATAGTGGTAACTTAACAGCACCCATAGTTAAGTTCCCATTTACTAGTGTACCTGACAAACCTTTAACAATAACAATAACAAGAACAAATGCAGCGGCAGAGTCAAAAATAACATTTACTGGAAAAAGAGTAAGGTAACAAATTATAAAGTATTTATAGGTATGGACTTTTACATTAGAAAAAACGCAACAGAACCAATAATTAAAATGAAGGTAATTCAGGACGGAAGAAATGACTTTCAAAATCTTCATGATCAATTAGCAAATTCATCAATTAAATTTTCTATGAGAGATGTATCAACAGGTATTTATAAAATATTAAATAAATCAGGTAGTATTGTTTCTGTTACAAATTTAGATGAAAATGCACCAATTGAGTACTACATCTATTATAGGTGGAAAGACGGTGACACAGCAAAACCAGGAAGATATCAAGGAGAATTTAGTATTTATCTGAATGATGACTGTGCAGAGTTAATAGTCCCGATTAGAGATAATTTATTTATAAACATAAGTGACAGTTTTGCTAGAAGTAATTGTGCAAACTGTGTAGAAAATTCATAAAAAAAGAAAAGAATGGCTTGTAAGTGTACACAAACAACAACAAACGCAACTGGAGGAGGGGCAATAACATCCGCATTAAGTGCGTGTTCTTACGTATTCTGGTACAATCAAATGAGTGGATGTACTGGGTCCGCTCTTGACACACATAATGGTAACCCTGGGGCAAATATCCTATTTCAATTAGGGATTAACGATAATGGTTACCCAGTAGAGGCATACGGAACCAATAATATAAGTATCGATAATCCAAATCCATTACATAGATTTTCAATCGGTAATCAAGGTAATATTGATGTTGAAGAATATATCCACTTTGGAGATGGTGCTCTAACTGGAAACACTGGTAACAATAAAACTGGTACAGTTGGTGATGTTTACTTAGGTTATAAGGCTGGCTATACAAGGGGTACAAATTACAATAGTTCTTATAACACAGTAGTCGGATCAAGTTCTCTTGGTTCTACAGGAGTATTAAATGCCTCGGCTAAAAATGTTGTGGTTGGTTACGAAACTATGACTAATGCTACTAGTTCTGGTGAAAATACAATTGCTGGTTACCAAGCTGGAAAATCTTTGACAACTGGTAGTAGAAATGTTTATTTAGGTAAGGGTCAAGGTACTCTTGAAACAAACGAAAATGATACTTTACGAATTGGTAATAAAAGTCAAACCGCAGGAGGTTCTGCTAGACCACTTATTCAAGGAGACTTTGCTACTTCGGCAACTACTTTATGGGGTAGTGCTAGAATAACTGATTTACCACATGGTCTTGGTCCTTTAATGGGGGTTGATAAACAGGGTTATCTACATGTTTCAAAATTTAAGCCAACTCCATCGGCACCACTAGAGCCTTTAGGTTTTAATAATATGGGAGTTTGGACCGCAAATACTGTAGACGCATCAACATCAAATGGGTGTGATCCCGCTGATGCTGGTTGTGACCCAGGTTATTGGGACACTAGTGGTACAATACCGGGTTATCGAAGTGTTTCTATTTCTGGAGGTACAAATCACCAATCAACAAGTACAGATTGGATGGGGACTAGAGTAGGTATTGGAACTCAATTCCCAGAATACCCATTACATATTAAATCTCCTTATTCTTGGATAAAGGTCCAAAGTACTGTTGGTTCTTCTTGGATTGAGTCGCAATCTGCAGTAGCTAACGCTTATCTTGGGGTTTCGGCAAGTAATGGTGTGAAAAGTGGTTCTACTTCATGGAGAATGCACGCGTTTACATCAAATAATTCAATAACCGACTGGGGAACCGGAACTAAACCATCTATAGGTACTGGAATGACATTACAGCTTCGTTCACAATCAAATGGAGATGAAGTAGTAACTGATATAATTTCTATAGTTGGTGATGATATGAGTAATAATCTAGATGGTGCGATTACAGTACGTTCAGATGAAGATCCTTTAGGTGGTGTATCCACAAACCCAACACATGGAATTGGAATATTTACTCCGATACCAACAAAAGAATTAACCCTTATTGGTACATTTAGTGGTACGGGGTCAATACACTCAGCAGATTATCTAAAATATCCAAATCCATCCTTTGGTACCTATGTAGGGTATCAATCGGGGTCTGGAAGTACAACAGACAACTACAATACCGCAATTGGGTACCAGGCGATGCAAGATACGGGAACAGCAAATTTGAGTGTTACACAAAGAAATACCGCAGTTGGTTATAAGGCTCTAAATTCCGCAGGTTCTGCAGTTGCAGGTACTGTAACTGATAACGTTGCAATTGGTAATGAGTCTATGTCGTTAAATACAGGGGGTGAATATAATGTGGCTATTGGGGTGGGAGCCTTAAAAGATGGAGTTGACGTAGATTCTCATGTGGCTATTGGATATCAAGCTCTTGAATCTTATACGGCAATTGGTAGTATCGGTGGAAATGTTGGTATAGGTTATAGAACTATGAGAAACGCCACTGAAGGTGGACGTAACGTAGGAATAGGTTATTATGTGGCAGCAAATTCAACTAACCAATTAGGCGGATATAATGTTTATATTGGTAATGCGGCGGCAAACGGTACTGATAATTCAGGTTATGGAAATGTAGTTTTAGGGGCGGGTGCAGCAACGGGAGGTACCCCAGCCAATTCAACAATAGCAGTAGGGTACAACGCACAAATTCCTTATGATGATGATTTCTTCATGAACATTGGTGACATTATTTATGCAAGAAAAGGTGACGCTTCAGCTACAACTGGTAGAGATACGGTTATGATTGGATCGGGTTCTTATACGAAATCGTACCAACCAGACTTTACTGTTGGGGTTATTGGGGCTTTAAGTGCAACAGGAGCTATACACTCAACAGATTATATGAAATGGCCTAACCCAGCTAAAAGTATGTATTTAGGTCAAGGAGTTGGGAGTGGTACAACAGGGTCTCAAGAAAATACAATTATTGGATACAAAGCGACTTCAGTTAATGCATTAGCCACAGCAGGAGGTAACACTGGACTAGGTTCTGAAGTACTTATGAATTTAGAAACCGGTGATAGAAATATCGCAATTGGGTCAAAAGCATTATACCAAGTTGAAGGTTCTCATGACAATCAGGCTATGGGTTATATGACTTTAGCGTCAAACGTAACCGGTAGTAGGAATATGGCGATAGGATCATATGCTTTGATTGGTTTGAACGGAACAGATGATAACACGGCGATAGGATATAATTCACAATATTACAATGTATCAGGAGGTGATAATGTTTCAGTTGGAGGATATTCGCAACATCGAGTAACAACAGGTTCGTATAATACTTCTATTGGACATGAATCGGGAGAATATAATCAAACAGGAAAAGGTAATGTGTCAGTTGGTAATTATGCATTAAGAGGGGAGGCACTTAACACTTACAGTTGGAATTCTGCCGTAGGTGCTGGTGCTTTATCTGGTATAACTACTGGGGGTTGTAATGTTGCTGTTGGTAATAATGCAGGGTCTGGTGTAGGAAGTCCTGGAGGAAAAATAACAAGCGGTTCAAATAATATTGTAATCGGTTGTCAAGTAAACGTTAAAGGCGGAACCAACGATAACCAAATTAATATTGGAAACAGCATCTTGATGGGGATGGGTAATGGTAGTAATACAGTTCTTACACATGCACCTATAGACCCAATTAAAGTCCATGATGTTTATACAAATGGTGACATTATAATAAAACCAACAGTTGGGTTAATTATAAGTGCGTCAACACTAGGTGTTATGGTTGAAGGTCCAATAAAAACTAGGGATGTTTATGGTCATGGTAATACCCAACTTGGGGATATGGCTCTTAGGTATTATACTGGTTTAGCTAAAGATGGGTTTAATACTGTTGTTGGTTATCAGGCGGCCTCAAACCCAGGATTAAATGGATTTATTAATAGTACCGCGGTTGGTTATCGAGCTTTTTCGGCAGCTACCACAATTAGTAGCGGAACGGCGGTAGGAACAAATGCGGCTAAAAATGCAACAGGTGCGAATTATACAACAGCAATTGGTGCAGACGCACTACTTGAAAATCAAACTGGAGCATATAATGTGGCTGTGGGTTCTTGGGCACTAAAAGGAGTTGCGGCTAATTCTAATTCTAGAAATACTGCAATTGGACACGGTGCTGGTCAATCAATTACAACAGGTAGTGATAACGTATTTTTAGGTTATCGTTCAGGAGATAATGTAACAACAGGGTCGAATAATATCGCAATAGGTGATGAAGTGGATCCACCAAGTGCAACAGGTAGTTATCAAATTAATATTGGTAATGTTCTTTATGGTAGAGATACAGATAGTGATAACGATACAGATGCTATCGGAATAAATAATTCATCACCAAATGTTGCTCTTGATGTAACATATGGAAGTGAAACACTGGCCCTTTCTACTAATACTGGTGGTGGTGAGGTTGTAACTTTTGGTACCGCAGGTGCTGATTACGCGGCTGGTTTCTTAGTACAATTAAGGGGAACTGATAACTGGGTTAAGGCAGATGCAGACGATACTACTTTACAAGGAAATCTTGTGGGTATAGCTCTAGGAGCCGCACCATCCAATGGAATTTTAATAAAAGGATTTTATCATCTTAATACTGCAGAAGATGTAACAACATGGGCTCAGGGAGGTCAGTTATATGTGTCAACAATAGATGGGAAAATAACAGAAAGTACAGGTTCTCACACTAGTGGGGATTATGTAAGAGTCGTCGGGTATATGACTAGTACAGATGGGATAATGTACTTTAATCCAGAATCAACATACGTAGTAATAACTTAATATGGCATTTTCACAATTAAACGGAATAGCGCTTTGTGACATGGTTACAATAAATGGTATAAGTAGAAATGCTTCAAATAAAATACTTGGTCAAACTCAAGGTGTTGGGTGTTCACATGAACCTATTGTTACAGATGGACCAGAGGTCAGTAGAGAGGTGATTTGTACTGATATCCTTCAACGGGAGCCTACCGGTTCAGTAAAGTTTACAGATTTGGGGGCTCCGGGTAATATTGCTGCAAGATCTAAACTAACAGATGTTGATGGGGCTTGTTCTGGAGGAAGTAAACTACCTGTAGGTTGGTATGTATTTTTTGGCCCTGATGGTCCTGGATATGACGGATATCAGATAATTGAAATGGATGGTCGTGCTGACTGTCTTCCTGCAACAATCTATGCAAGTTGCACATAATTGCAAGTTGCACATAATTTAGTTTTTCTTTTAGAATTTTTTTTGTATATTTGTAGTAAACTTTAATACGCAAACATATGCCAATAAAACATGATAAAATTCCTCATATAGACCAGGAAACCATTTCTGCTTTTTTAGAAGGTCGAGATCCACAACAATATATTACTGCTTTAGAATATGACGCTGCGAGTAACTACATATATTTGGTTATCGATGACCCAAATAAAGGTAAATTTACAACAAGAAAAAAGCTTAAACCGTTTTTATGGTGTAAACACGACGTATTTACTTCCGAACTAATCAACTTCTATGGTAGAGATAAGAGAAGAATTAAAAATGCCATGAAACAATTTGGTATAAAAATAAAAAAATTAAACACATCGGGAGACGAAAGATTAGAAAATGGATTCAAATACTTAGTTTACACAAACCAGGGATTCTATACACTACTTAAATTTTTTGGTGATGGTGGAATACAACCCTATAAAAATAGAGAATATTTTGAATTGATTTCTCCGGTTGAACAATATATGATATCGACAGGAAAAAGACTATTTAAGGGTTTTGATAATTATGAAGATGTACATAGATTAGTTTTTGATATTGAAACTACGTCGCTAGAGCCTTCAGATGGAACAATTTTTTCTATAGGGGTAAAAGATAATCGAGGTTTTGAAGTTGTGCTGGACGCAAATAACGAAGAAGAAGAAAAAGAAATGTTAATAAACTTCTTCAAGGTAATTGACTATGTTAGACCATCTATTATAGGTGGTTATAATTCAGAGAATTTTGATTGGTATTGGATAGTTTCTAGGTGTGAAATGTTAGGATTGGATATTAAGGATATTGCAAAAACTTTAGATCCTAAGAAAAAATCTAAGTTTAGAAGAAGAGAAAACATACTAAAACTTGCTAATGAGGTTGAAAGATTTGAACAAACTAGTATGTGGGGGTATAATATAATTGACGTTATCCATTCTGTTAGAAGAGCTATGGCAATTAATTCAAATATTAAATCAGCGGGGTTAAAGTATATTTGTAAACAACAAAGAATTGCAAAAGATAATAGAGTTTATGTTGACCACGATAAAATTGCTAAACTAAGGTTCGACCAAAATCCCTATTGGATAAACATATCAACCGGTGAGTGGGTTGAGTCTTCTGAAGAAAACATACCAGAAGGTTGGGAGGAAATAACAGGTAAGGAAATTGTAGAGAAGTACCTACTAGATGATATTTGGGAAACTCTGGAGGTGGATAATAGTTTTAACCAATCATCATTTTTAATGGCTAAAATATTACCTACAATCTATGAAAGAGTTTCTACAATGGGAACCGCCTCTATTTGGAAATTATTAATGTTATCATGGTCTTATGAAAATAATATAGCCATCCCACAAAAAGGAGAAAAAAGAAGTTTTACCGGAGGTCTTTCTAGAATACTTAAAGTAGGATACTCAAAGGATATTGTTAAATTAGATTATGCTTCTCTATATCCATCCATTATGATTACACATGGGGTTTATCCTGAATGCGATGTTTCTGGAGCAATGCACGCTATGTTACAATATCTTTATGACACAAGAAACAAATACAAATATAAAGCTAATGAATGTGCAGAAAAAGGAGATAAAAAATTAGCATCATTTTTCAAGGCAAAACAGTTACCAATTAAAATTATTAATAACTCGATGTACGGTTCATTAACAGCACCACAAGTTTTTAATTGGGGGGACGTTATGAAAGGTGAAGAGGTTACTTGTACAGCAAGAATGTATCTTAGACTTCTAGTTAGATTTTTTGAAAACAGAGGTTTTATTCCCCTTGTTTTAGATACCGACGGTTGTAATTTTAGTGTTCCCGAAAAAACAAAAAAGTATACGTATATTGGTAAGGGAAAACATCATTTTGTGGAAAAAGGAAAAGAGTATAGTGGTACTGCGGCGGTAGTTGCTGAATTTAACGACATTTATATGAGGGGGGTCATGGGATTAGATATTGACGGTTTTTGGAAATCTTCTATTAACGTTTCTCGTAAAAATTATGCAGATTTAACAGAAGACGGTAAAGTTGATATTGTTGGTAATACTATTAAGTCTAAAGCATTACCCGACTATATAAAAGAATTTATTGATAATGGTTTGGAGATGTTACTAAACGGTAAAGGTCCAGAGTTTATAGAGTATTACTACGAACATTTACAAAACATTTATGAAGGTAAAATTCCACTTAAAAAGATAGCATCAAAATCTAGAATTAAAAGAACTATTGATTCTTATAAAAATAGAGGACTTAATAAAGCTGGTAACCCACTACCGTCACAAGCGCATATGGAGTTAGTCATAAAAAATAATGTAAGAGTTAGTCTTGGTGATACTATTTTTTATGTAAATAATGGGACTAGGGCCTCACATGGAGATATACAAAAGAAAAAGGGCGAATTAACATTTAATTGTTATCTTTTGGATAAAGACCAAATGGAAAATAATCCAGAATTATTAGGGGAATATAATAAGGCAAGATATATTTCTAATTTTAATAAAAGAGTTAAACCATTACTAGTGTCTTTTGATCCAGCAATAAGAGATAATATATTAAAAATAGTAGATAAAAAAGGTGAGTTGGAGTCTAGAGAATATTATACAAAAACACAAATGAAATTAATATCGGGAATTCCATTTGCTGAAAAAGACCAAGATACTATGGAAGACTTAATGAAAATGGACGTAAGAGAAGAGGTTTTTTGGTCGGATATAAAAAGTTCTCCAAAACAACATTTAATGTCAGTTCTTGACACAAAATAATCAAAAGAATATAAAATACTAAATGTTTTATTATGGTTGGATATTTATAGTATAAATGATAATACTATGAAGATAAAGAACCTAAAAGAACTAATTGATAGCACTGGAAGTATAATTTCTGGAGATAAGACTATTAATCATGATTTTGGTAGTGATAAGACCTCAGATGAGTTTGAAAAGTTAACTAGACAAGGAGCGTCAAACTTTTATGGTTATAGACGTTGGTGGGGTGAAGATGACGATAAAAAACCTTATAGTAAATTAGCAGATAAACTACAAAAAAATCCTAAGAAATTTTACGAAATACTAAAAAGAAATAATAAGGAAAAACATTTTAAGGATTATTTTACAAATGATGATTCTACTATTTCCGAAGATTTAATGAAAGAAATGCTGGAGGATATTGTTAAAAACAAACAACCAAAAGATATAGTACCTTCGGATGGTGATACTAATATTATGGATTTAGAAACTTATTCAGATGAGGACCCAATATTAGTAAAATGGGTTATGTTAGTTAAAGATTTATGGTCAGAAAGAGAAAATAGTGAAAGAATAATTATTATGAATAGTCTTTTGAACGATATTAATTTTGATATAGTTAGTCCTGAAATAAAAAATATTTTAATTAGTAAAATTAATGGCGAATAGTGATTTATATGGTAATAATTGGACGATCCCTAACGATATAATTTCATTTATTAATCAACAATTAAATAAACAAGAAAAATCGGTAAAGGGGTATAAAAGAGCTCATAATATAGCTAATAGTAGAACTATGAGTTATTCTATGTTAAAAAGAATAAAGAATTTCTTTGATTCTTTTAGTGGTGGTAAAAACGATTCTGAATATTTAATTAATGGGGGTGATAAGATGAAGACTTGGGTTAATAACACTCTTGGGAAATCTAGAGGAGATATTAAAAGACAGAAGACAATAAAATCTGATTCTGGTATGAAAAACCAGTTTAAGAAAACACATAGTAAAGATAAAGAGAATAAAAATGTAACTAAGGTAAATGTGGTTAGACCACAAAGTAATAGTAGAGAAATAAAAACTAATAAACCTGTGTATACAGAAATGATAAAAATAATAAATAAATTAATTAAAGAATAAGTATTATGTCAACATTAGATGAAGTAGCAAATAATAAAAGAGAAGAATATTTCGCAATTAATCAAAGTAAATATGGGTACAATGAAACAGAAGCGTATAGTGCGTCTCACCCTAATGCTTTAAGTGATGGAGATATGAAGGGGAAAGGTAATCCGGCACACGCTGGGGGATTTTTAACCGGATATGCGGCTCCTAACGATGCTGAAGTAGGAAGTAGTCTTGATGTGGAAACAAGAGAAAGTAACACGTCTCTAAATCAAGGAATGACAGGTATGGCTCCAGAGACTCCTTATACGGGACCAATCGTACCACCATACCCATATCAATCAGAAACATAAAAAAATGAAATTAACGTCGTTATTTAAGGATATAATCTTAGAGGCGGTTAATAGAAATCAAATTATTAGCGCCATAAACAATCGTAATGTATGTACAATATATTATGAAGGAGACACTATTTCTAATCCTGGGTACCGTGAAATAGAACCTTATGTTTATGGACTATCAAAGAGAGAAAACCCTGTAATAAGAGCATACCAACTTGAAGGAAAATCAGATACTCCTGAAAATATGCCTGGTTGGAGAATGTTTCGAGTAGACCGTATGGTTGACTTTGTTAATAGTGGTGATATATTTAATGAACCAAAGCCTTTATATAACCCTAGTGGAGATAAGGATATGACAAGAATATACGCACAAGCAAAATTTTAATTATGGCAGAAAGACCAGTAGATATAAATCAGTTAGCAGGAATACTAAATAAGTCTAAGTCCGTTTTGGATAAAGTGGAATCTCAGATGGGCCCTAGTGGAAATGGGGGAGAATACAGTAGAAAAGGTATCAGTGAAAACTCACAACCACCATTACCTGGTGGGATGGTTGATTCTTCACAAATGTTAACAAGTTTACCTCCAGGGGCGGCTCCACAGGTAACATCTGACCCAACCAGACCAATGCAACAAACACTTAGAAATGCTTCAACTACAAAAATGCCAAAAGAAGTTGTCGAAGCAATGATGTCAAATCCAATTATACCTCCATCGGAAACTTCAGGTGGGGATGTCGATCCCGAGTTAATAAAATTAATTAACCCAAATTATGGTAAGACAAAAAAATCTACACCTAATTTAAGTGAAGAATCTGTTAATAACACAACTGACAATAATAATCTTAAAAGTTTAATTAGAGAAGTAGTAGAGGAGGTCATTGTAGAAACACAAGTTGATGAACAGCTACAAATTAGAGTGGGGGATACTATATTCACAGGAAAAATAACAAAATCTAAAGCAATAAACAAAAAATCTTAATTATGGAAAATTCTTGTAAAGGTAAAAAGGGAGGATGTTTAGCCACTAGTGACTCCGGTAGTACAGCCTCAGAAAAATAATCAAACAACTTAACCTATAAAATTATTCGTTTTATTGTTGTCTTAATATTTATATAAAAAGAACATTATGTCAACAAATATCACTACAGACGAACGCGCACAATTATTTATAAAGACTAGACACAGATTAGGGGCTCCAGTTAGAAAGGTAGAACTAACAGATGAACAACTAGATACTTTATTGGGGATTGCTGTTGAAGACTATGTTCAATACCAATATGAATGGTTAGTAGATAACCAGTGGCCATCTTTAATTGGGTTGGAGGTTAGTGAAACTGAAGCAGCAGTCGCACTTACAACAAGAGACTTTGATTACGAAACTCAATTTACTTATGCCTATTCTAAAGCGGTAGGATTACAACAGAGAGGTCCTTGGGAACTTAAAACAGATTACATAGATTTAGTTTCTGGACAACAACAGTATATAGTCCCAGCAAATCGAGAAATAAATGAAGTTTTATGGTTTACCCCACCAACTTTAGATCAGTCAGTAATAGACCCTTTTATGGGGATAGGTGGCGCATTTGGCGCTGGTTTTGGTGGTGAAGGAGGATTAGCTCAATTTGGTATGGGTTCGTATTATGTAATGCCAGCGTTTGATGTTCTTTTAAGACAATCTGATAGAAATCTAAAAAATCGTTTAATAAGAGGGGAGTTAACTTATAAGGTAACGGCCGCTCCGAATGGACAAAGATATATTTGGATAATGCCGGTTCCAGGTGGAAGATATGATTATGGTAACACTACATTATATAAAGGAAAAGTTTGGTATCGTTACTATGAAATAACTCCGGATGAGGAAGAGGAGAGAGAAGCTTGTTTAGAAGCAAACCAAGATGTGATTAAACTTCCTTCTGATGTTCCATTAGACTCTATTGATTATACTTCATTAAACTTACCTTCAAAAATATGGGTACGTAGATATCTTTTAGGTTTGGCGAAAGAAACTTTAGGTAGAGTAAGAGGAAAATTTTCAGGGGCATTAAATGTTCCAGGTGCGGATGTATCTATGGATTATGAGTCTTTATTAAGTGAAGGAAAAGAAGAACAAGCTAAACTAATAGAAGAATTAGGTGAAAGATTAACAAGTATGAGTAATCAATCACAAACAGAACAAAGGGCAACACAAGCCGAAGCGATTAATAAATCACTACAATATAGACCACTAGGTTTATATGTAATATAGTTTTTTTAATGGGATTTAGTACACTAATAGATTACTCTAGACAATTAATAGATCAAAATACTCAGAGAGGTTATTTTACTTTAACTACTGATAGTGCTACAACTATTACAGGTTGGAAAACTAGACTTTACATGAGTGCTAATACATCAGTATGGTCACCTTATTTTGAATATAATACAAAGAGTAAGGCTGCAGCTTTTCAGTTCCCAACACAACCAGATACAGGAGAACACTACCCAAACAAATTAAGTTTTAATCTTAATTCTGGTGCGGTAAATAATGGAGGACATGTTTATTTTGGGGCACAGAATACAGGATTTTACTATGACCCGAATAATTGGGCGGCTTTACAGTCAACAGCATCATTTGCAAATACAACATTAGCAACCGCAATGGTTATTGGTAGTGGTACAACAAGTGCTAGTACCGCCTTTACAGTTTCTGTTTATACACCAGGGGCTAACCACGCACCTAAGGTTGGGTTTTCAGTGGATGATGGATTAAACGTTAGAATTGGTGAAAGAAGTTTAAGTGCAACAAGTAAAATTTATTTATCTGAATCTGTATTAAGTAATGTGGAGACAGAAGACACTTTGAGAATCGGAGATGATGGACAAATAGGAACTGCGGCGTCCATAAGACGACTAAAACAGAATATAGACTATGAGTATGATAGTTCTTGGGTTTATGACTTAAAGCCAGTTCAGTTTGAGTTCAAAAAATATCCGGGAAGGATACAATATGGATTAATCGCTGAGGATGTTGAACAAATAAATAGCCACTTTGCAAAATACAATGCGGATAGTACTCTTAGAGGTGTTAAAGATGAGATGTTAGCGTCCGTTGTACTTAAAGAACTAATTGAGTTACGTAAAAATGTAGACCCTTCATTCAAACAAACTTATGAAAAAGATAAGGTAAAAGTAGTTTCTAGTGACTTTAATATAATTCATGATGGTATAGTAATTGCTAGAGGTGGAGGAGATATAAAATTAAATTTATCAGAAGACTTAACCGGATTAGTAAGAATAAAATCTTTAGCTAGTACTACAGTATACTCTAGTAGAAAAATAGATGAAAAATGGAATCAAATGGAGTTGGAGAACGGTAGTAGTATTAGTTTATTGTGTCACGATAATTTTGTTTATATTCTTTCATCAGACGGAGATAAAATTAAGTAAAACTTAGTTGCTCTATTAAACTTTGGACAATAGCTTCTTCAGAGTATTCACCCATAATAGTATCAATATTTTTTTGTTTAGCTTTAAGAGATTTATAAATTATTTCTTCCACAGTTTTATCAAAAATTGGGTAATAAACATTAACTTTTTTATCTTGACCTATCCTATAAGCTCTATCCTCAGCTTGAGAGTGGGATTTAGGTACCCAGTCTAAACTATTCATTATAACAACTTCTCCTTTAGTTAATGTTATACCAACACCAGCAGAAATAATATTACCAACAAAAACTTTGATTTTTTCATCGTTTTGAAACTTTGTTACACTTTCTTCTTTTTCTTCTTGTGTCATTGATCCGTTGTGTCTAACAGCAATTCTACTAAAAGGGTCAAATATCATTTGTTGTTCATCATTAAAATTAGTGAATATAATTACCTTTTTACCTTGTTCAACAAGATCTTTAGTAAAATTTATTGTGGATTTAGTTTTTTCTTCTGCTAAGAACTTTCTTAATGTAACTAGTTTTGTCATATGTTGAGCTAAATTAGCATGTCCATGTTTAAGTGACCAAGATTTATATTCACCCATAATTTCTTGATATCCTGAAGCGTTTTCTAATTTATGATAAATTGGTGACACTATTTTTGGTGGTAAATCTAATATTTCTTCTTTTTTACGTCTTAATACGCTATCTTTGGTGTATTGATGAAGTTCTTCTAGATTAGAGGCTCCCTTCGTATCCCATATTAATCTTCCGCCTGTACCCCTAAATCTTTTTCCCTCACAGTATCGTTTAACAAAGTTTACCCAATCTTGTGAGACATTAGACTTACATATTTTCAATAAATTATAAAAATCAATAGGTCTATTGGCAACTGGAGTACCGGTCAATAACCAAATCTTTTTAATTTTTTTAACAAAATCCATTACTAGTTTTGTTCTTTTAGAGGTCGTGTTTTTAATTGCGTGTGCCTCATCTATAATCACAAGATCAAAATTAGTGTTAATTATATCACTTTCTTTTGTTAGTGTGATACCTTTATTTTTTGTTGGGAGAAAGTGAAAGTTTTTTATAATATCATAATTAATTATTGTCCATTTTTTAGAGTCATCCCATTTTTTTCCTGATATAATAGTTGTACCTTCATCATAATGTTCTATTTCTTTTTGCCAATTTAATTTAAGTGATGCTGGACAAACCACTAATATTTTTTTAGATTCGCTCATTAATGCTGCAATCACTGCTGAGGTAGTTTTTCCTAAACCCATATCATCAGATAAAATAAATCTATCATATTCTAGTAATTTTCTAATGGCTTCTTTTTGGTGTTCCATGGGAGGTCTCTCAGAAAACTTAAAGTAGTCTAAATGACCTACATTATTTTTTTTCTTTTCTTTTACGATATATTTTTTAGGTATCCACAACATAGTAGAATGTTGTTGTTCATCCGTAAATTTAACCATTACATGTAGAGTGTCTTTCATGTTGGCTAATATTTTTACAACATTAAATTTTGTGGGAGTAAAAACTAACAAATGCTGTTCTTGTAATTTTGTTGCAAAATATGTTGATACAGTTATTTCTTTATCCACAGAAATTGGTATTTTCTTGTAGTTTTCTTGGATATATTCTATTTGCTTAGGAGTTGGGCGAAATCCTGGAGAAGTCTTTATTCTAGCTTTTAATTGGAGAATATAGTCGTTTTCACCTTCGTATAGTTTGACTAACGCCGTATAATCTTTAATTCTACTTGGATCTAGCATGCATTATTTATATTATTATATATGATCTATTAACTATTAATTAATTATTAGTGGCGTGCATATTAAAGCTATATAATAATTATATGTAAGTCAAGAGTATTTATAATATATGGAACCTAACAGAAAAAATAAAGTACCTATTACCAGACTAACTAAATTCTTCGATGCTGAAGATTTTGATTTAGAGATTGGATTTGGTAGAGAATACATGGAAGGGGATCTTAACATGACAATTGTTCTTTATAGTGTAGATATTGAAAAAACTGATACTGATGATGTATATAAAGAAGTTAACGCACAGGACATTAGATTTTTCCCTCCTGTTGAATTGCAAGTTAATTTAGAAATAGCTCCACCGGAAAATAGTACTTATAACCCTAATGGTACTTTAAGGTATAGAGATTATGGTAATATGACATTTAATGTTTACCAAAAACAATTAGATGAAAAACAGTGTGAAATTAAGTATGGTGATTATATCGGATATAGAGACAAAGAGGATAGTATGAAGTTTTGGACAGTTGTTGACGATGGTAAAGTTTTTTCAGATAATGAACACACCGTTTTTGGTTATAAAGGAGCGACTAGAACAGTACAATGTGCTACAGCAGATCCAAATGAATTTATAGGAATATAATATGGGAGTACCAAAGAAATTTTTGAAAAACATTAACCTTAACCCAAAGGCATCTAATCATGAAAGAAGGATGGAACTTTGGAAAGAGGGTATGGAAGCAAGTGGTACATTTGTACCAAAAGGTGTTTTATATGAGGACATGGACCGAGACTTTATAAAATTAATAGAAGATGACTTATCATTTTCAATTGAAGGTAAAAAAGTTCCTGTTTTCTTTTTAACTATACAAAGATGGGCTGAATTTGCAAGAACTTGGCAATTTACAGATAAAGATAGAAATGTACAAATGCCTTTTGTAACTATTGTAAGAAATCCAGACATACAGTTTGGTACGAATCCAGTTACTCAATACACCATCCCTCAGAAACAAAGATTTGATTACATGAAGGTACCCAACTATGATGGGGACACGGTAGGATACGACATTTATAAAATACCACAACCAATTGCAGTAAACCTAACTTACCAAGTTAGATTCTTTTCATATAGAATGAGAGAGATAAATAAATTTAATAAGATAATAATGCAAGCATTCCAATCGAGACAAAAATATATAAATTGTAATGGTCATTATTTTCCTGTTATTTTGGAGACTATTGGTGATGAAAGTACAATCGACCAATTTGAACAAAAAAGATTCTATGTTCAAAATTTTGAAATGCAAATGTTGGGGTATATAATGGATGAAGATGATTATGAAGTAACACCAGCAATTAAAAGAGTTGTTACAGTTTTTGAAACCGAACCAACAATACTTCCAGGTCTTAATCAAACGGATAATCTTAACCCAGATGAAACTGTAGAAGAATTTACATTAGAATTGTTATGGCTCCCAGAAGATTATCCAAAAGAAAGTACAATATTACCAATAGTTGATACAACCTATAATCCTACTATTGTAACAAAAAGTGCTTTAGTAAATCAGTTTACACTTAATAACATTAAAGAATGTATTCCAGCTAGTGCGGGTTGTGGAGGTGCGGAAAGTCCTAAATTATATTATAGTATAGATAATGGAGCATCATTCTCTCCTTTTTCACTACCATTTCAAGTATTACCAGGATATCAAATAAAATTTGCGGGGGTGGTAATAGATGATACGGTTAAAGCGTCCGTTACTTTACATGGATATGTTAACGAAATTTAATCATCGTATAAATCATCTTTTTTTCTATAACGATTAACACAATTTTCCATGATTAACTTTTCCACAAATGCAAACATTTTAAGACCATTCTTTTCACAATAAGTTTTTAGTGTTAAATGAGTCTTACTATCTATTTTAAGGTTTTTATTACGTTTTGGTTTAGTCATATATAAATAAGTATGAAAAAAGTA
>MDTG01014972.1_pt1 | contig 16864 bp, 17 predicted proteins | sample 811421 | NCBI WGS metagenome assembly MDTG01 (sample SAMN05326645, study PRJNA326480) | marine metagenome | isolation source: seawater | place: Pacific Ocean: South East | collected 2011
GAGTACTACTAAGAAGATGGTATTAATGAAATAGTCGTAAAAGATTATTAAAAAAAATCGATGAAAAGGGAGCTCTGTTTAGGGCTCCCTTTTTTATTTATATGAAATAATAAAAAAGATTATATAATTTATATATATGAATTTAATGAAAGTAAGACAGCTGTTTGATTATGATACATGGACATACACTTATTTATTATGGTGTGATCAAACAAAGAAATGTGCTATAATTGATTCTGTATTAGAACAAGTTGATAGAGATTTAGATTTAATAAAAAAATTAAATTTAGATTTAGAGTATATTATAGAAACTCATGTTCATGCAGATCATATTACAGGTGCTTCTAAAATCAAGTTAAATACAAATGCTAAAATTATTTATGGAAGCAAGACAGGTGTTAATGGTGCAGATATTTATTTAAATGATTTAGACGAATTAAATTTAGGAAATCAAAAAATTATAGCAATACATACTCCTGGACATACAGAAGGATGTACATCATATTATACTCTAGGTTATATTTTTACAGGTGATACATTGTTTATTGGTGGTACAGGTAGAACTGATTTTCAAGGTGGATCTTCAAGCGATACTTATGATAGTGTTACAAAAAAAATATTTATTTATAGCGATGACACAGTTATCTATCCAGGACATAATTACAAAGGACTAACTTGCTCTACAATACTTGAAGAAAAGAAGTTTAATCCAAATGTAGGGATTCATATAGCTAAAGATGTGTTTATTGAAAATGAATCAAAAGTAGAGCGTCCATATCCCAAAAAATTTGATATTGCTGTACCTGCGAATATGGTTTGTGGTAAAAATAATATTTGAAGGATTATAAAAAAAAAATTCAAGGTTTAATTTTACTATTTATTCTTACAGTAATTTCAATATTTTTATCTGAAATATTAATTATAGGTTCTAAAACTATTGCTATTCTTTTTGGTGTTCTTTTTGGAAACATCATTTTAAAATCAAATAAAAACTATTCCTCTGCTTTTTTATTTGCTGAGAAATCATTATTAAGTCTTTCTATTATTTTATTAGGGACACAAATAAATTTTCAGCATTTAGAATTTATTGATTTGAGAGTTTTATCATTTATTTTATTAATAATGTTTGTATCTGTAGCAGCGTGTTTATTAATTGGTAGATTTATTGGATTAAATAATAAACTTTCTTTATTAGTTGGATTGGGTAATAGCATATGCGGAACTGCTGCAATTGCGAGCTCATCAAAAATTTTAAATAATAAAAAAGAAGATGTTGTAATAGCTATTGCTATAATAAATTTTTTAGGAATGATATCAATATTTATATTCCCAATCATTATTAATTTTTTTCCTAATTTTACAAATGAAGATATAGGTTTTTTAATAGGGTCTACAATACAAGCCTTTGGTCAGGTAACTGCAACAGGTTATATCATTAATAATCAAGTTGGTGAATATTCATCAGTAATTAAAATGATACGAATTTCTATGCTTGGCCCTATTCTAATATTGTTAACTCTATTTTTTAAAGATAGTAAAAAAAACAAACTAAATGAATATTTAAAAATTCCATTTTTTGTAATTGGATTTTCTGTTTCTTTAACTTTAACTTCACTTAACATAATACCTCAGAGCATAAGCAAATTTTTAAATCCAATAGCAGATTTCACATTAACATCTGCAATGATTGGTATAGGCTACTCTATATCAATAAATAATATTTTTAAAAATAGTAAATCAATTATGAATGTTGCCTTGTTGGGATTTACAATTCAAATCTTATTAACTATTTTTATAATTAAATTTTTATAATTAAATTGAATGATAATGAATCCTTATAAAAACAAATTTCTTATAGCAATGCCATCAATTAATGATCCTATTTTTCAAAAGTCATTAATATTAATGTGTGACTACGGAAAAGATGGTGCTATGGGTTTAATTATTAATAAACCAATGGATGATAATATGTTAATGAATGTTTTCAGTGATTATGATGTAAACAAACTATATGAGCATTCTAAAATTTATTTTGGAGGTCCTGTAGGTTTAGATACTTGTTTTGTTTTACATGATTCAAAATATTTTAGTGATGATACTATATCTTTATCAAAAGAATTATTAATGACTTCTAATGACCAAATATTAAACGATATAAAGAATAATAAAGGTCCTAATAAATATATGGTAACATTGGGATATGCCGGCTGGGATAAAAACCAACTAGATAAAGAAATTAAAAATGGAGATTGGCTTGTTGTCCCGGTAGATAATAATTTTATTTTTAAAATTTCAGATGATAAAAAATGGGATATTTCTTCTAGCCATTTAGGTTTTGATATGAATAAACTAAGTGGTATATCTGGATTAACATAAAAGAGGAGTAGTAAAAAATGAATAAACTAATAAATATTAGAAAAATGTTTTTAACATTTTCATTAATAGGTTTGTTAGCAATGAGTTGTGCCCCTTCTGCAAATAGTGTTATGGCTTCTTCAGTATCACCAATTCTATATCAAAATTTAGAGTGTGATATGTTGGTTATGGAATTGGCTTCTGCTGAGTCAAAAGTTTCCCAGTTAACAACAATACAGAATAAAGTAAGAGGATCAGATACGGCTGTTACTGTGATTGGTGTTTTATTACTTTGGCCAGTATTATTTGCCTTAAGCGGTGTTACTGGAAAAAATAGAGCAGATGAATTGGCTCAAGCAAAGGGTGAATTAGAAGCTATAAATAAAGCGATAATGATGAAAGGTGGTTGTCAATAGTCAGTTTATTTAAGTAGTTTTATATAAAAGGGGAGTATTCGAAAATACTCCCCTTTTTTTATAGTGTTAAATCAAAAGATTTAAGTAGAATACCAGGAGAATATGTTCCTCCAAAATTTCTACCATCGTAAGTGCCAATATCTGGAATAAGCTGCGTAGTATTAGTAACTGATTCAAGCTCTGAGCCAAATACATTATAGATGGTATCATCAAATCTCATATTTTCAATTGGAGCAACAATTTCACCATTTTCAACATAAAAGCATGCATATCTTGTCATTCCTGTAATTCGTCCACCTAATCTATCACTCCAGTTAAGATAATGTAGGTTTGATAAATAAACACCCTTATTTAACTTTGCCAAAATATTTTCTTCTTTTAAATCACCATTTCCAATATTTGGAGATCTTAATCCTTCACTACCTGAAGCAAAATTAGAGGGAGTCCCATATTCTTTTTCAGTTCTAGTACTTACTAATGTATTTTTCAAAGCACCATTTACGATTAATGGAAGTGATTCAGGTGCAATTTCTCCATTGCCATTAAAACGTGGGACCATTCCATTTGAAAAATCTTCAGTTAAATTAAAACAAGGTGCAAGCTTTAAATTATCTTGTCTCATTTTTAATAATGCGCTGTCTTTCTGCTGGAGTGATGATTCACTTATTCCTCCCCATGAAAACATGCCTACGATATCTGCTACTCCAGCAGGTGCAATATAAGTTCTATATTTACCTGGATTAATTTTAAGTGCATCTTTTTTCATTATTTCTAGTTTGTTTTTGGAATTTTCTATATATTTTTCATATTCATCTTGATTCCATATAGTTCCTGCAAAACAATCTTTCACCATTCTTTGGTTTGAAGTAATTAAAGAATAATCTAATGAAAATGTTTCAGTTTCAAACCAGTGATTTTGTCCTAATGAGTTTGCTGCTCCAGTATAAATAGAACCTGATGCCCATATACCAGTTAAATCAACACCTTGCATTATTGGAAGTAAATTATTTACAGCATTATCAAAATTGAGAAGTTCTCCTTGGTGTTTTTCTTTTGATGATTCACCGTCTGTTGGATATACAATATAAGGATCTTCAGGAATATGTTTAATATTATTTCGGAGCATATCAAGAACATCTGTTAATCTTTTTTTATCAGTAATTAAATCTCCAGTTATAGTTTGTGAGGTTGATGTTTGTTTATTATTTGATATTAAAGATATACTGTAACTCATGTCATCAATAACACCAGTTTGTCTTACTTTTGAATTATTCATTCGAATAAATTGACTATTTTCACCCCACATTCCAGTTTTTAAAATTTCATCTTTACTAATTTTTGAAAAAATATAATCATTTAATTCTTTATAATATTTATTCATTTTACGCTCCTCCAAAAACTTCAACATTATTAAACAAGCATACAGGAGATGCATGACCAACTCTAACACCTTGATTAGGTTCTCCTTTGCCGCAATATGGTGTGCCATAAATACCAAATGTATCTTGGTTCCCTACCATTTTCAAACTATTCCAAAAAGGTGTTGAAACAGCTCTGTAATTTGGGTTTTTAACAGTTTTAGTTATTTTCCCATTTTCAATTAACTGACCATATTCACAGCCAAATTGAAATTTATTTCTAAAATCATCTATTGACCATGAACGATTAGTTTGCATAAATATACCGCGTTCAACATTACTAATAATATCATCATATGATGAATTTCCAGGTTCTAAATTCAGATTAGCCATTCTATCAATTGGAGCTCTATTCCATGAGCAAGCTCTAAAATTTGCCACTCCTTGCACGTTTGATCTTTTTTGGCTTTCTAAACCTCCAAGCCCCCTAAGTAATAAGCCATCTTTTATAATATATTCTTTAGTGGCTTTTTGTCCGCTATCATCATATCCGTATGATGCAAATTCTTCTGGCAATGTTGGATCAAAAGTTATATTCATAAGATCTGATCCATATTTAAGATTTCCAAAATCTTCTAAATTAACAAAGCTCCAACCAGCATAGTTTCTTTCATCTCCTAAAATTCTATCTACTTCAAGAGCATGACCTATGCTTTCATGAATTTGTAAAAGCATTTGATCTGAATGTAATACTAAATCCATTTTTTCATTTGGACATTCATCAGCAGTAAGTAGCTCAACAGCTTCTCTACATAGCTCTTCACATTTTGATAGCACATTTTGTCTATTAAAATTTTCCATTCCTGCTTGTTGACATTGATCTGTGTAAGATCGACTTTGAATAATTTTTCCATCTTGAGCAATAACTCTGAAGCCTGGACCGACGTACATGAAATTTTGTTTAAAATCACTTCCATTTGTTGATACAAACGACATATCCATGTTTACAATTCTTGCCATAGATACTGCAGATGCTATTTTATCAGATCCTCTCAGAACTTTATTAGAATCAATAAGAGTGTCCATTAATTCACTTAGAGGAATTTCTTTTAATTGCATTGGAGAAGAGTATTCACCAACTGATTTTGGCCTAACTTCTTCAGTAAATGAACATATTGAATATTTCGATGCATTTTTAGCTTGAATTGATGCCTTTTGAGCAGCATTATTTATAGCCTCATAACTTAAGTTATGTGTACCACAGTAACCAAATTGTCCATCTACTAGTACTTCAACCATTATACCATTATCAATACTAGTATTATTTGACTCTGGTTTTAAATCTCTAATAATTCTATGTGTAGTAGTTTCTTTTACTCTTCTAAGTCCAATCCAATCTGCTTTTACACTTATGGAATTAAGAGCTTTTTTTAAATCAAAATTTTCCATTGTTAACATTCCGTTTATTATAAAAATACAATGATTAAAATTACTGATAATTGACAATAAATAGTTCAGAAAAATAAATAAAAAATCATAAATTAAAAGATATTTAATACATGGAGTCTTTATGATTTATATAATGATAGCATTATTATTCGCTTTAGGTTGTGAATCTAATAAAAAGGTTTATAAAACATTTGATGTTATTCAAGGCGATATTTCAGAAGAAAAACAATTAGAAGTTTCAAGATGGACAGGAGGTCCTGGTTTTGAAGAAATTGCTGAGCTTATAAGCTGGGAAACAAATAATGATATTAATATTATTGGTGATGCTAATGCAATTAAAGGAGATACATTAAAATTTTTAGCTGGCGATGTCTTTCCAAACACCCTTAGAGCTTTTGGAAAAGAAACTCGAAGTCAATTAAATGGCGTTATTGAAACAATGGTTTATGAGACATTATTAAATTTTGATGCAGAAACCTTTAATTTAGAACCACAGATTGCCACACACTGGAGAGTATTAAGTGATTCAATGACATTTTTATTTAGAATTGATCCTGATGCAAAATTTTCTGATGGTAGAGAAGTAACTTCGCGTGATGTAATAGCATCATATGATATTTTAGTTGATGAAGGCCATGGAGATCCAAATGTTTATTCTTACTGGAGTGAAAAATTTGAAAGACCTGTTGCTGAAAGTAAATATATAGTTAAAGTTAAATCAAAGAAAAAGGAATGGAGAAATTTATATGCAATTGCCGGTCTTGCTGTTTATCCTTCATATTATCTTGAAAAAATTGATGGTGCAACTTATGTTGAAAAATATCAATTTGAACTTATGCCAGGAACAGGGCCATATGTATTAAATTCAGAAAGAACAACTCAAGAAAATAATGGTTTAGTAGTTTTAGATCGAAGAGATGATTATTGGGCAGAAAATCATGCAAGAAATACAGGTCTTTGGAATTTTGATACAGTTGAATTTATATTTATTAATGATGAAACACAAGAAGTAGAGAGGTTTTTTGCAGGAGATTATGACACTCATCAAGTAGGTAGAGCGCAATGGTGGAGTCAGCGATTTACGAGCGAAGAATATTCAGAGATTGAAAGAGGATTAGTCCAAAGAAAGAAATATATAAATTTTCAACCTGCAGGAGTAAGCGGAATAGCATTTAATACTCTTGAAGAACCTTTTTCTGATATTAGAGTTCGTAAAGCCTTTTGTCATTTATGGGATGTTGAAAAACTAATGGACAAACTATTCTTTAACGAATATATTAGAAAAAATTCCTACTATCCCAGAAGTAAATATGAAAATCCAAACAATCCAATTCAAAATTTCAATCCAGAATATGCTGTTGAATTATTAAAAGAGGCAGGATGGACAAAGAAAGAAGGTGACACATGGATGACTAATGATAAGGGTGAAATTTTTGAAATTGAAGAGTTTCACATATATCAAGGTTGGGATAGAATTTTCAATTATTTTGTTCAAGATTTAGAAGGTATCGGTATTAAGCTAAATTTGGTTGTAATTCAAAATCCATTTGAAATGGCAATGAACAGAAAATTTAAAATATATTATGGAGGATGGACCGGATCATTACTTCCTAGTCCTGAAGGAATGCTCCACTCTAAATTTTCTGAAAAATTAGATGTAACCAATATTACAGGTATGGCAAATCCTGAAATTGATAAATTGATTGATGAATACAATATGAATTGGAATATGAATGAAAGGGTTCAAATTCTTCAAAAAATTGATGAAATTGCAACTAATGAATATCATTGGGCTTTTGGTTGGGGCGCACCTTATGGATATAGATGTTTAAATTGGAATAAATTTGGAGTCCCTAAAAATGGTGTTGGTTATTCAGGCGGATGGCTTGCTCCAATTAGCATGTGGTGGATTGATCCTGATAAAAAAGAAGCACTATTAAAAGCAAAGAAAGATGTTAATACAAAGCTACCAATAGAAAATGAAATTGTAGATTTTTGGAATAACTTAAAATAAGATTACAATGTTTGATTACACTATTAGAAGATTTTTATTAATGATACCAACAGGTCTGGCAATTACCTTTATGGTATTTTTTATCCTGCAAATTGCGCCTGATGGACCTTTTGAAAGGGCTGTTAAGCAAATCAAGCAAGCAAATATGGGTCAAGGTGAAAGTGGTGCAAGTTTAACTACCGATGTTACTGGAGATAGCTCCGAATTAACTCCTGAACTTTTAGAAAAATTAAGAATGCAGTACGGATTAGATAAACCTATAATTGTAAGATATTTAATATGGCTTGGACTCTGGCCAAAAGAATCAAAAAGTAAAGTTATAAAGTATGAAACAGCTTTTAGAGAGGCTGTAGATGCTCTCAAATTTAATGATTACAAAGAATATTTATTACAAAGATATGTAAAAGTAGTTAAAGATGGAGAGCAATATAAAGTTATTGAAACTGGAGTTGGTTTGGAGTTTGAAATACCAGACATAGAAAAACCTGAAGCTATTGAAAATTTTGATGTAGCAAAGTATGATATTTATAAAAATAATTATTCTGAGCTTCCTTCAAATCCAAGCATTATAAAAACCTGGTATAATTCAGATTGGGAAATAAAAAAAATAGATGAAGAAACAAAAACATTTACTCTTATTAAAAAGAAATTTAAGGGTATATTGCAAGGATATTTAGGATATTCTGAAAAAAAAGGGAAAGAAGTGAGTACTTTAATCGGTGAAAGATTGCACATTTCAGCATTTTTTGGAATTTTTGGTTTTGTTCTAACCTATATTGTATGCATTCCACTTGGAATCTGGAAGGGGATACTTAATGGAGGTAGATTTGATGCTTTATCTAGCGTAATTGTATTTATGGGATATTCAATTCCAGGTTATATTTTAGGAATACTTTTACTTGTATATTTTGGGGGTGATTATTTCCCCTTGCATGGATGGAGATCGCCTAATTTTGAAGAATTAAGCTTTTTAAATAAAATTAAAGACCAATTGCATCATGCTTTTTTACCAATTATTTGTTATATGATAAGTGCATTTGCTTGGATGACAATCTTAATGAAAAATTCTTTATTAGATAATTTAAGTCAAGACTATGTAAGAACAGCATTTGCTAAAGGCTTATCAGAGAGAAGAGTTATTTTTTATCATGCTGTTAGAAATTCATTAATTCCTTTAGCTACCGGAATTGGAGGAATTGTAGGAATTATATTTGCTGGTTCTTTTTTAATTGAAAAGACATTTGGTATTGATGGTATTGGGTTACTCAGTTATTATGCCCTCATTGATAGAGATTACGATATTATGATGGGATTCTTAGTTATTGGAGTATTAACTAGACTAATTGGGAATTTAATATCAGATTTAACATATGCATTAATTGACCCAAGGATTAGGTTTAAGTAATGGATCTAAATAAAATGAAATCAAAATCTATTTTTCAAAGAAGAATTGCCAAATTTAAATCATTAAAAAGAGCTTATTATTCTTTAATAATTTTGGCATCATGTTATTTGTTTTCACTACTTGCTTCATTCTTTGTTAGTAGTACAGCTCTTATCATAAAATATTCAAATGGTAAATATGATTTGGGTGAAAAATATATTGATTCTAATCAGAATAACCAATGGGATGAAAATGAATCATTTACAGATCAGCATAATTATTACTTTCCTATAATAAAAAAAATGTTTAAAAATACTGATTATGAAGCATCATTTTTTGGACAGGATTTTGTTAAGGGTAAAAAAAGATATGGCAAGCCTCATTATAGATTACTTAAAAAATCATTTCAAAATATAGATAATGGAAACTATGTTATTATGCCTCTATATCCATATGATCCATATGAAGAAGTAGTATCAGAACTAGACGAAGATTTTACAGATTTAAATAATAATAAAATTTGGGATAAAGGTGAGCCTTTAGTTGATAATAATAATAATGGATTAAGAGATACATACAGACCGCCAACAATGCCAGATGATTATCATATTATGGGGACAGATAACCAAGGCAGAGATGTTTTATCAAGATTGATTTATGGTTTTAGAATTTCAATAACCTTTGCTTTGATTGTATGGGCGTTTTCTTATAGCATTGGAATTATTGTTGGTGCAACTTTTGGATATATTGGTGGAAAATTAGATCTATATGGTCTTAGAATTATTGAAATATACTCTTCTATACCTTTCTTATTTACGATAATGATTATATCAAGTTTTATAAGACCTACTATTTTTGTTTTAGCATTGATGTTAGTGATTCTCTCTGGCTGGGTTGGAATTTCTTATTATGTTAGAGGAGAATTTTTAAGAGAAAAATCTAAAGACTATGTATCTGCAGCAATTGCTATGGGGCAAACTAGATGGAAAGTTATGTTTAAACATATATTACCAAATGCACTTACTCCTATTATCACAGGTGCACCATTTGCAATTTTAGGCTATATAACATCATTAGTAAGTTTAGACTATTTAGGGTTTGGACTTCAACCACCAACACCTAGTTGGGGAGAAATGATAAATCAAGCTGCTGGAAATTTGCAAAATTGGCATTTAGTAGTTTTCCCTTTAATTATGATGGCGATAACTTTATTTTTAATAACTTTAGTTGGAGAAGGAGTTAGAGCAGCCTTTGATCCAAAGGTTCATTCAAGGTTAAGATAATGGGTGATAATTCAAAACAAAAATTAATTCAAGTTAAAGATTTAAAAACGTACTTCTATACTGAAGCAGGAACTGCGAAAGCAGTTGATGGAGTATCTTTTGATATTTATAAGGGTGAAGTTTTAGGTATTGTTGGTGAATCAGGCTCAGGAAAATCTGTAACATCTTTATCAATAAACAGATTAATTCCAAATCCTCCAGGAGAAATAGTTAGTGGAGAGATAATTTATAATGATGTAAATCTTCTAGATCTGACTTATGAAGAAATGCGAGACTATAGGGGGAAGGATATTGCTATGATATTTCAAGAGCCTATGACATCATTAAACCCTGTGTTGACAATTAAAGTTCAAATGAACGAAATCTTAATGAGACATTATAAATTAAATGAAGTAGAAGCTACTCAAAAAAGTATAGAGTTATTATCAGCTGTTGGCATTTTAGATCCTGAAGATAGAATAAATGAATATCCCCATCAATTTTCAGGAGGGATGAGGCAGAGAGTGATGATTGCAATGGCATTACAATGTAATCCATCACTACTTATTGCAGATGAACCGACTACAGCGCTAGATGTTACAATCCAAGCTCAAATTTTAGATTTGATGATGTCTCTAAAAGATAAAAGAAAAGATGCTGCAATACTTTTGATTACACATGATTTAGCAGTTGTTGCTGAAACATGTGATAGAGTAATTGTTATGTATGGTGGAAAGATTCAAGAGATAGCAGAAATAAATGAGCTTTTCTCAAATCCATTACATCCATACACAAAAGCATTAATGGATTCAATTCCTAAAATGGATGTAAAAGAAAAAAGATTAAAGGCATTAAAGGGAATGGTTCCATCTCTGCTAAATATGGGAGATGGTTGTAAGTTATGCTCAAGGTTTGATGGTGATGATTGTGCATGTGGAGGAACAAAAGTAGAACCAGAATTATACGAGGCTTCACCTGGACATTTTGTAAGGTGTAATCCTAAAATTTTAAAATAGTTATGAGTAAATCAGATAATATATTAGAAATAAAAAATTTAAATGTTGAGTTCCCTTTATTTGGTGGAATTTTTCAAAGAGAAGTTAATGCAGTGCATGCGGTTAAAAATTTAAGTTTAGAAGTTAAATCAGGCAGAACAATTGGTATTGTTGGGGAGTCAGGTTCTGGAAAATCTACACTTGGAAAAGCTATTTTAAATGTTTTAAAGCTTACAGCTCCTGATGTTCGAGTCTCTGGTAAAATTAATTATAAAAGGGATGGGAGTTTTATTGATATTTTAGCACAAGATGCAAAAACAACTTTAGAATTAAGACCTTTTATTCAAATGATATTCCAAGATCCATTTTCATCTTTAAATCCAAGAATGTTAGTTGGTGATATTATTAAAGAACCTTTAGATATTCATACAAATTTATCATCTAAAGAAAAAGATGAAAAATTATACTGGTTATTAGATAAAGTTGGATTATCTAAAGAACAAGCATCTAGATATCCGCATGAATTCTCAGGGGGTCAAAGGCAAAGAGTTGGGATAGCAAAATCATTGGCAACAGAGCCTAAAATTATTATTGCTGATGAACCAGTTTCTGCTTTAGATGTTTCAATTCAAGCTCAGGTAATAAATTTAATGATGGATCTGCAAGAGGAATTTAATTTGACCATTATATTTATTGCTCATGACTTATCTGTTGTTAAACATATTTCTACAGATATTGGAGTAATGTATTTAGGAGAATTAGTTGAGTTTAATTCAACTGAAGAAATTTTTTCAAATCCTAAGCATGATTATACTAAAAAATTATTAAGTGCAATTCCTCAACCTAATCCTAAGGGTCGAGAAGAAAGAAAAAAAATACGTTTAAAATCAGATTAATAAAAGTAAATGAAATTATTTTTTAATTATTGCATAATTTTTTTTACATTAATTTTAATAAATAATTGTGCTTCTACTGGTTATCCTCCAGGGGGAGATGCTGATTATGATCCTCCAAAATTATTAAAGATTTCACCAAGTAAAAGTTCATTAAATATTAACAAAAAACAATCAATTGAGTTATTTTTTGATGAGCTTTTAGATCCTTTAAGTATTTCATCTTCAATAAATATTGAACCAAAGTTAGAGTTTGATACAAAATTGTATGGAAGTAAAATAGTCATCTCGCCTAAAAAAGAATGGAAGGATGGTCCTTTTAAAATTCTAATTACAAGAAATTTAAGTGACTATAGCACTAAAAGAAACAAGCTAGATAGCCCAATTGAAATATTCTTTAGCACTTCTAATGATTTAACTCCTCAAATATTTACAGGGACTTTGGTTAATACAACAGAAGATAAGGTTTATGAAGTAGCGTTATTAGATCAAGATTTAAATATATTATCAAAAACACAAGCTGATATTCAAAATAATTTTAATCTTTCTATAGCAGATGAAATTAGTAGTAATATTTTTTTCTTAGCTTTAGAAAATAAAATAACTGATAATATTAAAAACAATATTATGGATTCTCGCTATGCTTTATCTTCAAATTATGTTACATCAGAAAGTCAAAATTTATACTTATCTAATCCGATTTTTAGAAATACAATAAATACAGTCAAATTAGTAAATGATAATTTTGGTTTTTTTGTTGTGAGTGATGGAACTGAACTTCCTTTTATATTAAACGATACATTTTTTTCAGGCTTGATAAGCCAAATAGATAATTTTTATTATTATGATTATAATCATTCTGATTCTTTATTGGTTACATTAAATATGCAGAATGAAATTGAAGATTACACCCTTATGAAAAAAATTAAATTTAGTGCAAATGCAGTAGATACTAACTCAGCAAAAATTATTGAACATTATAGTAGTGGAAACAAATATATTATTAATTTTGATGAACCAATTTTGTTTGATAACAAAAAAATTTTTATAGATAAAGATGACAATCAAATTATTAATTTTAAATATCTTTCCCCGTTAACTGTTGAATTAAGTAATAATAATTTTAAGTCTTTAGAAGTTCAATCATATTTAGTTAAAGATTTAAATAACAATTTTATGATAGACTCTATTACAACAATTAGTAAGATAGAGGAAGTGATAAATCAGGTTGATTTATTTGGAGAAATAAATGGCACTGTAGAGTATTCTGGAAAAAACAATATTATAGTTGAAGTTGTGAATTTAGAGAATGATTTGAAATATAATATGAAGTTAAATCAAGGTAGTTTTTCATTTAATAAACTTCCTCCAGGTAATTATAAATTATGGGTTTATGAAGATCTTAATAAATTAAATGATAGTTATTTTTCAGGGACATTGGATCCTTTTAAGTTAGCTGCAAAATTTAGTATTTATAAAAAAGATGTTGCAGTTAGAGCAAATTGGAAAAATGCCATTTCAATGGTACTAAATTAAAGGAATAATTAATGATTAGAAAAATTATAATTTTATCAGGTGGCTTTGATCCTGTACATAAAGGCCACGTAAGAATGTTTAAAGCAGCAAGCCAGATAGGAGATGTTGTAGTTGGCGCGAATTCTGATGCATGGTTAATTAGAAAAAAAGGTAAATATTTTATGCCATTTGAAGAAAGAAAAGAAATTTTAGATTCAATTAAATATATTGATTCTGTTTTATCATTTAATGATAATGATAATACAGCGTGTCAGTTAATTAGCGATGTTAAAAATAAATTTAAAAATGAAGAAGTTGAATTGTTTTTTGGTAATGGTGGTGATAGAACCAATGAAACTACACCTGAAATGGAATTTTGTGAAAAAAATAGTATTGGATTAATTTGGGATTTAGGTGGAGGAAAAATTCAATCATCTTCTGATTTATTAAAAACGTGGGATGATTAAAATTTTCCTCCAATATTAATTTTAATATTTAAGCATAAATGTTAAACGATATTCATTTGATGCTTCAGAATCATCTCCCGCTTGAGAAATGATAACATTTGGAGAAATATAAAGACCTTTAGTTGGATTCCAAACCATTCCTAACATAGTATTTGAAGCCATATCTAAGCCGTCATTTCCATCATTCCAGCTGTCATCTATATTTTCATCATTCATATCATGTCTTAAAAATAAATCTATTTTATTATTAATATTGTAATTAGCATATAATGATGTTATTGTTTCAACAGAGCCATCTAAATCTTGTTGATTATATTCAGCGCCTAAACGAAAATTAGAACCTGCCCATCCTCCAAATAGACCTATAACATTATCAGCATATTCATCATTATAGTATCTAGTTCTATAAACTAAACCAACATTAAATCCATCATTTTTATTTAATTTTTTCTCACCATACATTAATCTTAAATATGCAGCAGGTTTATCGTCATTGGTATTTCCTGAATCAAAATTTTCTTTGTATCCTTCTCCATTTACTACTTGAAAGTTAATGTCAAACTTTTCAAAAGATTTTGAATAACCTACACCAAAGTCAGCTGTTTTAGTCATACCAGCTATGTCAATAGGAGATTTTGATAGAAATCTATAACCCCAGGTTTTTTCTTGGATACCAAATGAGTTAGTACTAATAAGACCTATTGAGAATTTCCCAAATTCTTTACATTTCCAATCAACATATACATTTTTCAAATATGCAGATAATTTAGTATCTCCATCACTATCAGAATCTCTTCCAACATCAAGTCTATATTTGAAAAATAAGTCATCTGATATATCCTTAGAATATATTAAATAAGCTCTATCAACATCAAATTGTTGAGTGCTCCCTTTGTAATCAAAGATTGCATAACCATTGATTTTACCTTGCATAAATGCAAAAGATAAGAGAATTATTAATATTATGTTCCTATTCATTTTCACTCCTTGTTATTTAAAAAATTAAAAATTTTTAATCCTATGACTGCTCCTATTATTTGTCCAAATATAAAATAAGGTGTTGAAATAGGAGAAATTCCTGTAAATGTATTAGTAAACATTCTTGCAATTGTAACTGCAGGATTCGCAAATGATGTAGATGAAGTAAACCAGTACCCGGCTGTAATAAATAAGGCAACTCCAATAGCTACTGAATCTTCATCATTTTTACGTATAAGTAATATTGTTAATATAAGACCGAGTGTCGCAATTATCTCACTTATTAATAGAGGCCATTCTCCTCTTACGTTTTGTGAAATCTGTATTATTGATTGTTCAAATATAAAGTGGACAGTAATAATAGCAAATAGTCCAGAAATGATTTGAATTAAAATGTATTTAATTGATTCTTCTAAATTAATCTCTTTTTTAAGATAGAAAATCATGGTTACAATTGGATTGAAATGAGCACCAGAAATTTTCCCAAACATTTTAATTATTACAAATAAAATTGCACCTGTAGCAATTGTATTCCCTAATAATGCAACAGCATTATTTCCTGCAGATAAATTTTCTGCCATAATTCCTGAGCCGACTACAACGGCTACAAGAAAGAAAGTTCCTATTGCTTCAGATAAATATTTCATTATATCAATTTTTTTTTAATATCATTATATGATTATAAATCATATTTCTAATTCTAGAAAACTCATTTTTCACTTCTTCTTTCGTACCATGATACTTGGCAGGGTCAGGAATGTTCCAATGAATATGTTTATCTGTATTTACTAAAACACACTTATCTTTTGCATCACCGCATAATGTAATCACTAAATCAAAATTATTGATTTCATTCATATCAATTGCTTTAGATTTATGATTTGAAATATCAATTTCTATTTCTTTCATCGAATTAATTGCATATTGATTTACAGGCTCTGGAGAGGTTCCAGCACTAGTGACTATATAATTTTTCAGATATTTGATTCCTATTCCTTCTGCCATTTGCGATCTGCAAGAGTTACCAGTACATAAAAATAAAATAGATTTTTTATTCAGGATAACCAATTCTTTCAAAAGGATTTACAATGCTTGATACTAGATTTCTTGAATGTGCAGCTATTCTTTTTAAATATCTAGCATATAAACAAAGTGCACTTGCTTTATCAGAGGAAAATTCAGCATTTTGACCAGATACTAGTGCATTTACAATATCATTGCTTATAGATGATATATCTTTTTTGTAATCAGTCATTAATGTTCTAGCTGAATCAATATCTTGTTGTTTAAATGCATCAATAGCACTATTTAAATATTCTTTTGTTAATTTTTCCATTTCATTAAGAGTTGATTCTAGACTTCCTGCAGTTAATTTTTTGGGATGATTAAGTGCAAGATCATATATATTTTTTGTATAATCACCAATTCTTTCAATATCTATAACTACACTTACTAAAATTAGTCCAGAACCAATATCTTTTTTACCATCAATTGCTAAGTGAGTCATTACTTTTCTTCTTACATCACGTTCGAATTCATTTATTTTTTTATCCATAGCATATATATCTATAGGAATTTCTGCATTATCTGAATTCCTTAAGGAATTTATAGATTCATTAAACATCTCTCTAACAATCTCTAACATTTCATGACATTCTATTAATGCCTTTTCATAAAGACTGTCGGTTTTAAATAATTCAAATATTTGTTTAAACATAATTTATCTCCCTAAAAATATAATTAAAAAAGGTATTAAAAAGAAAACAACTAATAAATAA
>MDTG01097639.1_pt1 | contig 16864 bp, 18 predicted proteins | sample 811421 | NCBI WGS metagenome assembly MDTG01 (sample SAMN05326645, study PRJNA326480) | marine metagenome | isolation source: seawater | place: Pacific Ocean: South East | collected 2011
AAAAAAAAATATATTATAGTTAAAAATAGTTGGGGTTCTGATTGGGGTATGAACGGTTATATATATATGTCAGCAGACATACCAAATATGTGTGGTATTGCTGAAAATGCCTGTTATTCAAATGTTACTAATTAACTTATATTATCAGTATATGAATATTAGTTAGTAGCATCTTAATATTTAAATGTTAATTATAAATTTATTATATATTACATGAAACATTGACAAATGCATATTAGTATTGTAATAGCAGCTATTATTACTAATATTGTAACAATTGTAATTGAATTACTTAGTGAAATTTTCATATATGCCAGATTATTTTCATAGTCAATGTGACAAGTTATAGTCTTATTATTATAATTATGATAAGTTTTATTAGCAAGTTTTAGATAATACATCATATTTTTTTGGGTAACTGGTTTACATTTACCATAATTAAATGCGCATCTATTTTTTTTTTGATCATTAGTTTCATATATAAACATTTTATCACTATCTGTTACGTTTACGTACATTTTTATACAAGGGGAAATTGATTTACAATCATTTCCACAACTGCATGATTGCCATAATTCAGAATCACTATTATTTATAGTTGGATATTTAATATCATTAATGTAACATTTTTCTTCTTCAAATTGATACCATAAGGGTCTACTATAAATATAAGTTAAATATCCAATTAATATCAATGTAAATATACTACACACAAAACATCCTATTTGATATTTACCGATTTTTGAAAAACAAGATCTATTGCCTTGTTTATTATCCATGTTTTAAAATTAAAAATAATTAAAATAATAATCAATTTTATTTGTGAATAATTATTATTATATTTATAATAATTTTAACGTATATTTATTAAATAAATTTTTTTTAGTTAAATAAATAATTAATATTGATGAACTGCTGAGTATAAGTTGAACATATAATAGATATTTTTTCCAATTATTAGAGCATGAGCATTTTGATTTATTTAATTTAACTAAATATAATAATACTATTATTACATATACAGATATTACTGGTATTATACTATTTATATTATTTATAATAAATGTAATTCTATTAGACACGGATATGTAAGTAATTATTATAGGATAAATTATTGTAAATAATAATATAAAATATCTATGCCATGTCAAAGCACAATCACATTTATGTTTTTTAAAATCATATAAATATTTAAATATTAATATGTTTAATATTATTATAATTATAAATAATATAATTTCGTCCATCTTATATATATATATATATATTTTAATTATATATAATAAAACAATGGTCGTTAAAACAAAATATTGTTCTAGAATTAATAACAAAATAGATAAGAAAAAGACAAAAAAACAAATTAATTTCTCATAATTATTTCTATATTTTTTAATATGGTATATACGACTACAAATGGTGTTAATAATATAGTCATAATAATTGATATAATAAAAATAGTTATAGGTGATGCCAAATTAGGATATCCTAATATTGGAATTAAATATTTTTTCCAATTTTTAAAGCATGAACACTTTGACTTATTTAATTTAACTATATATTATTATATGTATTAAAATGGATCAGTACCGCTATAATAGGCAATAATAATAATCCATATAGTGGAAGTGGAATTAAATATCTTTTCCAATTATAAGAGCATTTGCAGTTTTTCTTAATATTAAAATAATATAAGAATAATACAACAAACCACCATACTAAATAACATGCTTGATTTATCTTATAAAATTTTAAATTAAATGTTATTAACCTTAATAAATATAAACTTAATATATTTAGTAAAGCTAATGCTATTAAATAAGGCGTATATTTTTTTAAATAATAATGATACTTTGATATTGAACATTCACAATTATTAGTATCATTATCTAAAATATATTTATATATTATAGTATAAAACATTATATTTATTAATAGACCGCCCAGCAATGAAAAAATATAGTTATTTTCTTGTTTTTTCATTATAGAATTTGTAGAGATATAATTTAAAAAATTTGTCATTATTAGTTATATATTATATATATATATATTTTAATTATATATTATAAAACAATGGTTGTTAAGACAAAATATTGTTCTAGAATTAATAACAAAATAGATAAGAAAAAGACAAAAAAACAATTAATTAGAGAAATAAAAAAATATAGAAATAATCATGAGAAATTAACACATATTACTATGGATCAAAGTGATGAATATCTGAATACATTAGATAAAAAAGGTTTAATTAATATTCTTAAATATTATTATAGTGATGATTGTAGAGTATCAATGTTTCACTACAAACGAAAAAATAAATCTAAACCTTTGACTAAGAAATTAGATTATGCTTTTAATAGATTTTTAAATATATTTAGAAGTAAAAGTAGAAAAAGATATTAATTATATTATACTGACATTTCAGCACTAATTCTAGGATATGATCTATATCCTATTAATTCTAAATCACTAAATTCAAAATCAGTTATATTTTTCTTTTTGTTTTTAATAATTAATTTTGGAAATGGATAAGGTTCTCTTTTCAGATTTTCTTGAACTTGAGTAACATGTGTTTTATAGATATGCGTGTCACCCATCACAACTGTTAGATCACCAGGTGTTAAATCTATATCATGTAAATTACAAATTAAATTAACAAATATAGCACCTGTACATGTATTCCAATTATTAGCTAAAAAGTAATCACTACTACGAATGTAAATTTGAAGCGATAATTCTTTTGTTTGAGTATTAACATAAAACTGATATTGACAAAGGCAACTTGGTAATGTTGCTTTATCTAAAGTAGAAGGATTCCAAAGATTAATAATAATTCTTCTACTAGTTGGATTATTTCTAATTAAGTTAATAACATATTCTAATTGATTAAATCCTACTTTGTTATCATAGTTTGTATGACAATCTATGTAATTACCACCATAGTGTAACATGTTAAAACCATATGTCTCACCCATATCGCCCTCAGGATAATGTTTTAAATTTCTAGAATCTAAAAACTCTCTTGAAGTATTACCATCCCAAATATTGATATTTTTAGCTTGTAATATTTTATTATCTGTTTTACCAGTTAAATATAGTTTTAATTCTTCAAATATCCCCCTTAAGAACATTTTTTTAGTAGTTGATAATGGAAATGTGTCTCTCAAATTAAACTTTAAAATATTACCAAAAGTACTTATTGTTCCGGTATTTGTCCTATCATTCCTTTCAATACCATTTTCTAATATGAATTTCATTAAATTCAAGTAATTAGTTTCTTCTATATTTTTCCATTTTATTAAATTATCTCTATTTTCCTTATTGATATAATCAATAAATCTATAATACAAATTATTAGAATATTGAAATTTTGAAACTTCTAATATTTCGAATTTATTTTTAAATTGATTTATATTTGAAATAAATGTATCAAACACTCCTTTTGTGTAAACTTCAGTTATATATACTTTATTAATATGTTTCTCCTTTAATGCTAAATCATAAATTTTTTGACCACCAATTATAAATATTTCATTAATAAATATAGGTGGTTCTTCATTTTTTAAATTATGATCATTTTGAAAATCTATTAATTTTTTTTCAAAATCATCCCATTTTGAAAATATGATTTTAGGATCATTATCATGTAAATCTTGATTTGTAATTACTACATTTATTCTACCAGGCAACGGTTTAAAAGATTTTGGAATGCTATCCCAAGTCTTTCTACCCATAACAACCGCATTTATGAATCTTAATGTATCAGAATTAGGCACTTTTGATGTTATATTTTTAAAATGTTGTAAATCTTTTTGGATAGTCCATGGTAATTTACCATCGTTTCCTATACCGTACATTTTTTTTATATCTGGAAAAGCATGAGCTACAATAATATTTAAATTAGACATCTTTAAAATAAAAAGAAAAAATATTTTTAAATTCAATTTTGTATTTATATTACATTCTAGGTACCATAAATTGATGAAGCTTTCCATTTTTTAATTTACTAACTAAAATATTAGGATCTCTTGAATCATTTATAGTTGAATATCCTTCTTCCTTCATTTTACCATTATTATATGTAGATGAAAATGATGATCTTACTTTTCTACTGAATCCACTTTTTTTCACTTTTTTATTCATTTTATGATTCATACTGTTATTCATACCAATATGATTCATATTATTCATACTACTGTGATTCATATTATTCATACCAATGTGATTCATATTATTCATACCCCTGTGATTCATATTATTCATACCAATATGATTCATATTATTCATACCAATGCTATTCATATTATTCATACCAATATGATTCATATTATTCATAACGCTGTTATTCGTATTTCTGTGATTCATATTATTCATACTACTGTAATTCATATTATTCATACTACTGTGATTCATACTATTCATACTACTGTGATTCATATTATTCATACTACTGTGATTCATATTTTTAAGTCTTTTTTTTGAACATCCTTGTTTTTTGTAATTATGACTTTTATTTTTTTGAGATAATTTATGAATTAAATTTATCATAGTTCTAATTGGTTGTCTTTTATTTCTATTTTTTCCACTCTTAGTGTATCTATGAACTACATTTTTAACTTGTCTTAATTTATTATTTTTAGGTTTTATAATGTAAATTGTCTTTTTACATCTCTTTTTATTATGATGACTTTTATTTAAGGACATTCTTTTATTCATTACCATTTTAACTAAATTTTTCATATTAATTTTTTTATTATATTTGCTGCCACATTTAGACTTTGAAGACATTTTTCTACATCCACATCTTTTATTACATCCACAATTTTTTTTCTTCATAGATCTGCATTTTGTTTTCATATTATTATCAGAAGATAATTTACTTAAAGAAACAATATTCATCTAATTATTATAATATTATATTATAATTTTTTTTAATAAAAAGTTTTAAAATTAATAAATATTTTTAAAAGTAATTATAATAAATATTAACTTATTATTTGATAATATTTCATTAACAACATTTATTACTAATATTACATTTATTATCATTACAATTATCATTAAATGGTAACTCCTTACCACAACCTTCAAATATACCATAATGGATATCAAAGTTACCTATAAACTCAAAATGTTGTTTAAATCTGGTATCATGTAACATTTTCCATGTATTTCCGCAAACTTTATGGTTTTTATTTGTATAAAATCTATGATGATTGTCTAAATCCCAATATTCATTATAATTATCTATAGTTCCTTTATATATTACCTCTTGACCATAATCTTCACAATCGTTCTCTAAATCTAATTTAAATAGTCTATAAGTTACTGAAAAAAAATTTATATCATCAACCTGATTTTCTAATTCTTTATTATTAATAGTAATTTTATTGCTTTTAACCATTCTAATATCTGAAAAACCTATTTTTCTACATAAATTTATAAAATCATTCCAATATAGTGCTCCTGATAAACATTCTCCCCATAATATTTTATCATTTCTTAAACTATCTGGAATTCTTTTTGATGAATAAACATCACTAAAATAAAACTCTCCTCCTTTTTTAAGAAGATTATAGACTTGTTTTAATACTTTTTCTTTATCTTGACATAAGTTAATTACACAATTTGAAACTATAACATCTATACTGTTTTCTTCTATATCCAAATTTTCTAAATTTTCAATATAATCAAGTATAAACGAAACATTACTTTTAGTAAAATTAAATTTATTTTTATGCCATTCTTTCCATTCTTCCGCAATTTTAATTTGTTTAGGTGTCATGTCAATTCCTGTAATATATCCATTTTCTCCAACAAGTTGTGACAAAATATAAACATCTAATCCAGTACCACAACCAAGATCAACTATATTACAATCTTCTAAACAATCTGGTATTACTAATCCACATCCATAATACGTATTTCTAACTACTTCATTTACATTCAACATTAATTTTTTAATATTTTTTGGATATTGGGTAATAGTACAACATGCATTCGTCTTTAAATCATTCGAAGTTTGTAGAACATTTCCATAATAATCTTTAACATTGTCTGTAATATTCATTTCTTATAGTATATGTTTGGTTTATTATTAAAATATAAGTAGATAATTAAGCTTAAATCAAATTAATAATAATAGTAATATTTGATAAATAATTAATTTAATAATAATAATACTATTAATACTATAATTATATATATATATTGAGGTACAGTATTTATATTTAGTATGTATTTGTGGATTTTTATAGTGGGTATATTTTTCGCATTTTATAATGCATGGGGAATCGGTGCTAATGATTGTGCTAATTCTTTTGCCACATCTGTTGGTGCCAAAGTTCTTACACTTAAACAAGCTGTTCTAGTTGCGGCTATTTTTGAATTCTCAGGTGCCGTTTTAATGGGTTCTCATGTTACCGATGCTATTAGAAAGAAAATAGTTGATAAAAATATTTTTATGGATGACCCAGGAGCATTAATGTATGGTATGTTGTGTGCTGATTTAACTTCTGCTATATGGTTGACAATAGCCACTTATCTAAAATGGCCAGTTTCAACCACACATTCAATTATTGGTTCAATTATTGGATTTTCATTAGCATATGGTGGTAAAGATGCCCTTATTTGGGATAAAATTGGATTTATTGTTTTGTCTTGGATATTATCTCCAATACTATCTGGTATTATCTCATCAGGTTCCTTTTATTCAATAAATAGATTCGTATTTATGAGCAAGGAACCTTACAAAAATACTAAAACATTATTCCCTCTCATATCGTTTATTACTTTCTTTATCAATACATTATTTATAATTTACAAAGGTTCCCCGCAATTGAAGCTTGATGATACACCATTATGGGTTGCTATACTTTCCTCATTTTTAATTGGTATTACAACAGCATTAATGTCCAGATTTTTATATGTTCCATATGCCGACAAAAAAATTACTAAATTATTTAATGATAGTTTTGAATATACGGATTCAAGTAATAAAATAACTGTGGTAGATAGAAATGATAGTAATCAACCAGGTAATAATAATGAAACGGATAATGAAACACAAACAGATAATAAAATAAACGAGTTGAGTTCTCATACTGATAATAAAACTGAAATTGATAATAAATCAATTGAGATTAAATCTTCAGATGCTACAGATAATAGTAATTCTTTAGATGGAAAAGGGAATACTTATAAGGATTGTACTGGAAAAGATGATCATAAAATAGAATCAGGTGACGATACTTTAAATAATAGGACATTAAGTTATAATGATGCAATTAATGTTGATGATAATGTATTAATTTATAATAATGAAAATGTGTGTGATAATGAAGATTATAATTTCTTATACAATTCGAACGAATCTATTGAAAATAATATTTCAAAAAGTAAAAAAATAGTCAAGAATCTTAGTGAATTAAGAACAGAGCTCCAAATTGCTAAGAATCATCAAAATGCTCATAAAATTGATCCAAAATCCGAAAAATTATGTAATTGGATACAAATTATAACTGCTTGTTTTTCATCATTCGCTCATGGTTCAAACGATGTAGCAAATGCTGTAGCCCCACTCGCAACTATTTATCATATTTATAAATATAACAGTATATCTAGTAAGAGTAATGTACCTATATGGATTTTAGTTCTTGGAGGCGTAGGTATTGTTATTGGTTTAGCTACATGGGGTTATAAATTAATTAATAAAATGGGTAGACAATTAACTAAAATATCATCAAGCAGGGGATTTATAATAGAATTAGGTGCTGCGTTATCGGTAATTATAGCTAGTAGAGCTGAAATGCCAGTATCTACTACACATTGCCAAATTGGTAGTATTGTAGGTTGTGGATTAGTAGGAGGTATTAAAAATATTGAATGGAAACTTATATATGGTATTTTATTTAGTTGGTTTGTTACATTACCATTTACTGGTTTGTTATCCGCTGCCATTTTCAGTTATGGTTATTATTCTCCATAGTTATTTAAATTTTTTATTGTTTGTAATTCTTAATTAAATATTAACTTAATTTTAGTAATACTTGTTTATAAAATATTAAAACTTGAATATAAAATATTAAAACTTGAATATAAAATATTAAAACTTGAATATAAAATATTAAAACTTGAATATAAAATATTGTAAAATAATAAATATTTTCAATAGTATAAATATATTAAGATAATATATTTGATTTAAAATAGTTTAATAATTGTGGTTTAGCTATATGATTAACTAATACTTTCTTCATTTTTTCACCTTTATCCTCTACAGAATCTAAGTAATCTGGAGTTAGTCTATCATCTCCATATACTTGATTACTTAAAAAGACATTCATTACCTTTTTAGATGTTTTTTCTTTCATATATAAACTACTATTGTCAATTAACCTAAAACCAAATTTATTTTTTACTCCAATAGCTTCGAAGTTATCCTCTCCTATTTTTGTATTAAGATTTTCCCACATCATTCTAGAAACGTAAGTATAGTCCAGTGATTTAGAAGCCATATAATTAAATACTTCAGTTAAGTGATTTCTTTCAGGCCATGTATCATCATCAAAAAAAGTAATATATGGTGTATTTGTTAAAGAAATACCTACACCTCTTAACCATACATCGTTCCTTTGATTATTATACTTAAAATATGGATGAACAAACTGATAACAATAAGTATTTTCATCTTCTAAATCATTTGGATTTATCATTTTATTATTTTCAACGACTCTATGTGTATCCCATAAAATAATGTGAATATGTTCTATTTGTTCTTGCTTTAATACTTGCTTCAAATTAATAATAGATTTATTACCCAAAGTAGGGGTAATTATTGTGAATATTGGCTTCTTCTTCTTGATTTTTCGTAATTCTGAAATTAATTTAGTTTTTAAAGGATAATATTGATTACCAAATTCTTCAAAATAATAATAATCATTTTGATACAAATATCTAACCTTTTCAATAATTTCATCATAGTATGAATTTGAAGTAATAGCTTCTAAAGATTTATTGATTTCATTAAATTTGTTAAAATCTGATAAGTTTAGATTCAAATTAATTAATTTTCTAAATTCAGGACTTTTATTTAAATATGTATTTAATTTAGTAGAATAATTTTTAATTGTAATAAAGTATTCTATATTTGTTTTATTTGAACCATCACTAAATAAATACCATTGTGGTGATAATTCACTGTTTGAGTTGTAAATTAAATTTTTAGTATTACTTAGTAGAGAATTCACAAATTTTAAAAAAGCTTCTGGATTATCTTCATCATTAGTATTATCATTATCTTTTTTTTTAATCAATTTAAACAGGTTTTTCAATCTAACTAATGGTTCTAAAATAATACCTATTTTAATAGATTGAATTAATTCATCAATATTATCACTTATAATTTTTTGATATGATATATTATTATAGTTTTTGATATTATCGTTATAGTTTGCGATGTATAGATTATTTAAAGATTCAATTAAATTAGTAACTTCAGAACCACTATGATACCAAATTGATATATTCCATTTAGGATATAAATAAATATTCATTCTAGACAAGTAAATTTAAAGATTTTATGAATAATAATAGTTGATAAATCTTTAAAACATTTAAAATTTTATAATAAAATAAAATAACATTTAAAATATTAAAAATATTAATTATATTTTGTTTTAAGTTAATCTGATAATTTATAGGTTTTACATATACCAAAGGTTTTTCTGTGATAATTAGTTATACCATAATTTTTGATAGCATTTATATGCTTTTTACTTCCATATGAATAATTATTCAACCAGTCGTATTTATTAAGTTCTGGATTATCTTTAACTAATTCTTCTATATATTCGTCACGTGAAACCTTAGCTAGAATACTAGCAGCAGCAATACTAAAATAAGTATCATCTCCTTTAATAACTGTTTGATGTTTAATATTCTTACTGGATTTATTACAGGTGTAAGGCTCAAATATATTACCATCTACTAAAATAAAATTGGATCTTACATGCAAATTATCCAATGCTCTATGCATAGATTTAAATGTAGCATTTTTAATATTTATTTCATCTATTTCATTTTCAGAAGCCCAACCTATTCCCCAATCTACAGCATACTTTTTTATAAATTCTGAATACCTTTTTCTATCTTGGTATTTTATTTTTTTACTATCTTTTATAGGTGGTAATTTTACATTATATATCTTTTCAATATTAGGATTCCATATAACTGCTGCTGCATATACTCTTCCTGCCAAACAACCTCTTCCTGCTTCATCAACTCCAACTTCTAAATTTTCCTTATTTAAATAATGTTTTAATAGTTTATTATTCATCATAATCTATTAATAATATTTTACTTACAAAAATAAAAACAAAAAAACATATTTTAATAATTTTAATTAATCATTTTTTTATAAATAATTGAACATGTTTAATATTCTTTACACTTTTATTTGAATTATTATTCTCAAAATAACAGATATTATCATAATTGTATTTTTTTTGTTTAAACAAATTATCGAATAATTTACTATTCTTAATTGCCTCTAATATAAGATATGAATTATAATTAATATCTGTTTCATACTTTTTATATTTTTTATGGAGAGGATTATACCAAATTACATAATGTTTAATATTATCTTTTAATAAATAAGGAAAATCATTTTCTTTGATAATATATTCTAATTTATCGCTATTATCAAATAAAGTATGTAATAAATAACTATGCATTTCAATATTTAGTAATTTTAATTTTGAATTTAAATTATTATATTTTCTTAGTACTTCATCTTTTCTTTTGATAACTTGATTTGGAGGATGTAAGTGAAATTTTTTTATATTATTCCAATTCATCTTCTTAATATAAATATTGAAAAATATAATATCCTTTTTTTTAAATAATTCAATATTTACAAAAAATATAGTTCATAATCAATTTTATTTATTTAGAAATAAGAACATCTATAATATTAACCTATTAATATTAAAAATCAACCTATACTCATTAATATAATAATTTAATAATGAATACATAAAATTATAATTAAGTTTAAATTTAATAATTATATTTTTTTTATAAATATTAGTATATAATAATAATAAAAATGAAAACAGTAAATTTATCTAAAGTACTTGTAGGTCTTGTTGTTGTATTAGTTGTTGTTTACATGATTAATCCCCAAATATTAAGTGGTTTATTACCAGTTAACAATGTACACCATGATATGCCTTTACATGAAGAAGAAATGAATCTTGAAAATTATCAGAATTATGAATCATTTGAAGACGCCCCAGCAGATGAATCTGTTGTGTATAGCGAGCAAACAAATAATGAACAACAAACGGATTTTAATGTTGCTCCAGGTGAACCAGTAGATGACGTAGAACAACCACAGGGATTACAAAATACTGATTCTAATCAGGTAACTCAATTACCATCAGAATGTTATCCTAAAGATGTTTTATCTTCTGCGGACTTATTACCGCAATCAGCAGATTCTTTATATGCTCAGGTAAATCCATCAGGCCAAGGTTCTTTACAAGACCAAAACTTTTTAACAGCAGGATACCATATCGGTATTAACACTGTAGGTCAAACATTAAGAAATGCAAATAGACAATTAAGAAGTGAACCAACTAATCCACAAGTTAAGGTATCTCCATGGTTGCAGACAACAATAGAACCAGATATTAATAGAAAACCTTTAGAAATTGGAGGCAACTAATTATTCTATCTAAAAAAATAAATTTACATTTTTGATTATTTTTCAATAATATTGTTTTAAGTAATAAATATATTTATTAATTTCATAAAGTATTATAGTTATTATTAATAAATGTCCAACTATATTATCGCTATACCTAGTTATAAAAGAGAAAATATAATTAAAGATAAAACATTAAGCACACTACAAAAATATAATATTAACAGAAAACTTATTTATATATTTGTATCAGATCAACTGGAATATGATATTTATAATATAGCTATTCCTAAAAACTTTTACAATAAAATAGTTATTGGTAAAATTGGACTAAAAAATCAAAGAAACTTTATTAGTAATTATTTTAAAGAAGGTACTTGTATTGTTCAACTAGATGATGATATTGATAATATTGTTGAATTAGTAAATGATAGCAAAATCATACCTAAAACTAAAACTAATAGAAATTTTAGAAAAAAAAATAAATTAAAATCTATAAGCGATTTAAATAAATTTATAAAAGATGCCTTTAAAATTTGTAAAAAAGAAAAGATATATCTATGGGGAGTATATCCAATAGCAAACCCATATTTTATGACATTATCAATGGATACTAAATTAAATTTTATAGTTGGGCCATTTTGGGGGATGATAAATAGACATAGTAAAGACTTAAAGCAAACAATCAACGAAAAAGAAAATGTTGAAAGAACTCTACAATTCTACATAAAAGATAAAGCAGTATTGCGCTTTAACTATATATCTATTATTACAAAATACTATAAAAATAAAGGTGGCATGCAGTTTGATGGTATTGATAGAAAATTTGAATCTTTAAAATCAGTAAGATATTTACATAACAAATATCCTGCTTTAACAAAAATAGACCTTACAAAAAAAAGTGGTATGCCTGAAATAAGACTGATTAAAAAATAATATCTCATATTTTTAATAATGTTTAGTAGAAATACATCAGTTAAAAATATTGGATTAATTATTCTAATTATTTATTTACTTTACTGTTTATTAAAAAAAAATTATTTAGAAAATTTCATTGTATTGATTGAAAAAACTATTATACCTAAAAAATGTCCTAATTATTTGGTGACGGATGGTAGTGACTATTATTTATTGAATACCAAAAAACCATTTAATAGATTAAATAATCCATTAAAATTTAAAACACTTGAATTGGCAAAAAAATATCTTAAACAAAATGAGTGTCCTAATTTAAAACCAATTAATTTAGTTGTAACTAAATTGAATTTAGATCCAACTGTTAATTATGAACAAGAATGTAACAATTTAGTAGCAAATCATAATTTCAATGAAGATATATGTGGTACTTACAGTGACACTGAAAAATTAAAAAATTTAAAAGATTATACCAATAAATTATTGATATTAACAGAAAAACAACATTTATTAACTCTCAAGGTAAAGAATGCTAAAAAAATTGGAATGAATGATTTAACTAGCAAAAATGAACTTGAAGAAATTAATAGTCAAATTGACTTATTAAAGGAAAATTATAAACAAAATTCTAAAAATTTAAAAGAAATGGTTGACTATGATGTGGAAACATGTATGATGAATAAAATTAAAATGGAGAATAATGATCTAGATGATACAAATTTTATGGATAATTTTGCTAAATACTTTAACAATTTAAATGAAAATATAGGGCAATCTTATACTATGTAAATTATAGTATTAAAATATATTTCTTTTTATTCTTTTATTATAATATATTAATATAATAATGAGTGTATGCTTACCTATAATACTTTTAACTGTAGTATCATGTATAATATATATTAAAATAGATAGAAAAAATTTAAATTGTTCTAATAACTGGATGTTATTACTATGTTTTATAATAGTTTTTGGTTCAAGTGTAAAATTATTAAGATTACAAGAATCCAAGGAAGCATTTGAAAATAGAAAAACAACTGAAGTATATAGTTCAGAATACGAAAACTTAGATCAAAAAGAACTTCAAGATGATGTATCTGAATTTATTGATACCGATGATAGTTTTAAAAATTCATCTATAACTAATAATAATTCAAATACTGATGGTGATAAATCAGAAAATTTTAAAGAAAATAATGATAATTTCAATGATGTAGATCAAAAAAATGCTGATGATTTTGATAGGTTAATTTCAGATGGTAATAAATTAGAGGAACATTTAAATGATATACAAAAACCAGAACATAAAACTAATGAAAAATTCGAAGAAACTGTTGTAAAAACAAGAAATAGAAGGACACAAAAAAATAAAGAAGAAGAGGCAGCAGCCTCAGGAGGAACAATAATTAAACAAGAAAAGGGAGAAGGTATTAGTAGTATATTTAGTCCACAGATAATCATAAAAGAAGGCGATGAAGATAGTATTTATTTTAAAAAAACCGCAGGAGGACCAGAAATACCAGTTGCTAAAAGAAGAAGAAGACCTAAAAGCTGGATGGAACCTGAAAGAGATTTATGGTCAGATGAACATTCTTACTATGATAATGATAAATCTCAAGATCCTTGGAATAAAGCTGTAGGTAATTGGAATAAATCACATTCTTCTTCTATGAATACTAGAAATCAATGCGGTAATTATAATAATATTGATAGAGAGCAACAAGAAAGATATAAGCAAGGGCAGCAATATCAAAACTCTCCAAAATCTTTTTATCCTGGATACTCGTATTTACCACCTAATAATTGGGATGTTCCCCAAAAAAGAGCACCAATTTGTGTTAATAATAATCCAGATACTACAAAACTACCAATAGGAATAGCCGATCATGGTACACCTATATTTGCTTTAGAAGTAGATCCTATTGGTAGAATCTTAGCAACAGAGGAAAAAATTAAACATACAAATGTAGGAAGTATTCTACCTAAATTTTCTTATCAAGAAATGCAGTAATTATTATGAATTAATTTATTTTACTAATTAACTTTTTTTCTAAATTATTTTTATAGTAGATGGTTAAAAATAATCACTCTAATAATTTATCTTATAATATTTTTAATGAAAAATTATTAAATATTAATACTTTTGTAAATAAAAATAAAAATGAAAAAACTAATAATTTAAAAATTATCAATTTAAGTAACGATTTGAATCGGTTTTATAAATATAAATATAAAGTTATTAAATTTTTAGGAAAAGGTATTAAAGGTGATCTATATTTATTGAAAAATAATATTAAATCTAAAAAAAAAACTAGAACTAAATCAATATTAAATTATGATACAAAATATGAAAAAATAGTTTTAAATATTTTACGAAATAAACTACAAGAAGGATTAATAAAATATGATAATTTAGTTGATGAAAAAAAAAGATTATTTAAACACAGGTATAGAAATATTAATGAAAACTTAATATGCAAAATTATAAGTAATAAAAAATTAACGGAAAATTCAATTAAACAAATTAAATTTGAATTAGCTATTTTAAAATACTTATCAGGACATGCTTCAGCTAAATGTTATATAAATCCATGTCTAGAAGCTAAATTAGATAATAATAATATTTATACCATTTTCCCTTTTATTAATGCGACTAAATTATCTAAATTTAAAAAAATTATGTTAGGAGACGATATGTTTAATAAAAATCAATATATGTTGATTATTAAAAGTATTATAAGACAATTATTACATGGTATGGGAATTATACATAAAACAAATATAGTTCATCAAAACTTAAATATGGATACTATTTTAATTAATTTAGATAATGATAATTATATTAGTGTAAAATTTACAGATTTTGGACTTGGATGTGGGACATATAAAACTAATTCTAAATCAGAATATTTTTATCAAAAATGTCTATCTAACGATTACAATTCATATAAAGTAAAAAAAAATAATATTAATTATGTTAATAATTCAATTATTTTAAAAAAAGCTAAAGAAACTGATACAAATATGATAACATTTATATGTTTATCTTTATTATTCCCTTATATTTATATTGTTAACAATAATATTACTGATTATATAAAAAAAATGGACTCAGTTTATTTAAAAGATTATGAATATTATGATTATTATCCATTTATTAGAAACTATCTTTTATTACCTAAACATAAATTAAAAACATGTGAATATGTTGCTGATAAAATAATTACTTACGATAAACATGATGTATATTATAATTTTAGTTATTAAAGTTAATTTTTTTTTAATTTAAAATTTTGTAAATATAATAATTATATTTCAAATTACTTACTAAATAATAATAATAATTAAACTATATTTATGAACAAAAGAATTGAGATAGATTATAGGGAGAGAAAACTTATAGAACTAACAAAAAAATACAAACAGCTAGATAATATAATATCCATACAAAATTTAAATATAGGTGATATCATAATATATAACGATAATTATAGAATAATAATTGAAAGAAAAACTGAATCTGATCTAATATCTAGTATAAAAGATGGTAGATACAGGGAACAAAAAATTAGACTTTTAAATGAAAATAATTCGGATACTTTAATAATATACGTTATTGAAGGCAATAGTATATTGAATAGTATTAGTAGTATAAATAGTTCAATGTTTTATGGATCTTTAATATCTATGGCTTTTAGAGACAAAATTAATGTTTTAAGAACATTTAACATAAACGAAACTGTAATATTAATTTTAAAAATATGGGATAGATTATGTAAGAAAAAAGAAGATTTTTTTAGAGAATTTAATTATAGTGGTAATTATTCTAATAATAAAATAAAAACAATTAAATTAAATCATAATACAGATAATAAGTTGGATAGAAATGCACATAATAATAACTGTAATATTGATAATGTAAAAAATGTTGATAATGTAAAAAATGTTGATAATGTAAAAAATGTTGATAATGTAAAAAATGTTAATAATGTAAAAAATGTTGATAATGTAAAAAATGTTGGTGAAAAGAGTAATATTGATAAAAGAAATAATAATTCTAACTCAGAAAATTTAAATATTAGCCGGGTAGACAATATTAAAAATATTAATTTGGAGTATTTAGAATGTATAAAAACTGAAAAGAAAAAGAATATGAACCCGGAGTTATGGAATTGTATTGCTTTATCATCAATTCCTAGGGTAAGTAAACATATTTCTTTAAAAATTATTGAAAAATACAAA
>MDTG01173555.1_pt1 | contig 16863 bp, 16 predicted proteins | sample 811421 | NCBI WGS metagenome assembly MDTG01 (sample SAMN05326645, study PRJNA326480) | marine metagenome | isolation source: seawater | place: Pacific Ocean: South East | collected 2011
CAGCGCCTGCGCCTCGGCCTGGAACGGGATCTGCTCCGGGATCAGGCGGGGCGGGCCCATGTCGACCGTGATCTGGCCGTCATTGCGCACGTTAAGCTCGATGATGCCGCCTTTGGTTTCAACCCGGATGGTGCGCTTGGTGGTCAGGCGCTTGTCCAGTACAAAGCGGGCGAAACAGCGCGCACCGTTGCCGCACTGTTCGACTTCAGTGCCGTCGGAGTTGAAAATCCGGTAGCGGAAGTCGACATCGGGGTTGCTCGGCGGCTCCACGATCAACAGCTGATCGAAGCCGACGCCCGTGTAGCGGTCGCCCCACTGCTTGGCATTCTTGGGTTGGATATGCGCGTGCTGGCTGACCAGGTCGAGGACCATGAAGTCATTGCCCAGCCCGTGCATTTTGGTAAAGCGCAGAAGCATCGCGGTTACTCCGGCAGCCGGCTTTCGCCCGCATAGAGTTCGCTGTAAGTCTCGCGGCTGCGTACTTCCGTGGCGCGGTTGTGGTCCACCATCACTTCGGCCGCACGGCCGCGCGTGTTGTAGTTGGAACTCATCACAAAACCGTAGGCACCGGCCGAGCAAACAGCCAGCAGATCACCTTCGGCCAACGCCAGTTCGCGGTCTTTGGCGAGGAAGTCGCCAGTCTCGCAAATCGGCCCGACAATGTCGTACTGCTGGGTTGCCGCGTCACGTGGCTTGATGGCTTTGACGTCCATCCAGGCCTGATACAGCGCCGGACGAATCAGGTCGTTCATGGCCGCATCGACGATGGCGAAATTCTTGTGTTCGGTGTGCTTGAGGTATTCAACCTGCGTCAGCAGAACACCGGCGTTGGCGACGATGGAGCGACCCGGCTCGAACACCAGTGCCACGTCACGGCCTGCCAGACGCTCGCGTACCGCTTTGATGTAGTCACCGGCCAGTGGCGGCTCTTCATCGCGGTACTGCACGCCCAAACCGCCACCCAGATCCAGATGCTTGATCTGAATGCCGTTTTCGGCAAGGCGGTCGACCAGAACCAACAGGCGGTCCAGCGCATCGAGGAACGGCGGCAGCGTGGTCAGCTGCGAGCCGATGTGGCAATCGACGCCGATAATCTGCAGGTTCGAAAGCTCGGCTGCACGGGCATAAACCGCTTCGGCTTCGCTGATGGCGATACCAAACTTGTTCTCTTTGAGACCGGTCGAAATATACGGGTGAGTGCCCGCGTCGACGTCCGGGTTAACCCGCAGCGAAACCGGAGCCTTGACCTTCATCTCGGCCGCCACTTCCTGCAGGCGCTCAAGCTCGTCGCGAGATTCGACGTTGAAGCAATGCACGCCAACACTCAGCGCACGGCGCATGTCGTCGCGGGTTTTACCCACACCGGAAAACACGATCTTGTCCGGCGTGCCGCCAGCGGCCAGTACACGCTCAAGCTCACCGCGCGAGACAATATCGAAACCCGAACCGAGGCGCGCCAGAACATTCAGCACCGCGAGGTTGGAGTTGGCCTTTACCGCAAAACACACCAGATGCGGCATGCCCTGCAACGCGTCGGCGTAGGCGTTGTATTGCGCTTCAATGTGCGCACGCGAGTAAACATACGTGGGCGTACCAAAGCGTTCGGCAATGGCGGACAACGCCACGCCTTCCGCGAACAGTTCACCGTCGCGGTAGTTGAAAACGTTCATATTCCGTCCCTATTCGGTCTGCGCTGCGTCGGCTTGGCTGTCATCCGGCAAATACAGGGGGCCTTTCTGACCACAGCCTGAGAGCAGGGAAGTGACGGCGACGAGCGCGATAAAGGCGGTAAGCAGTCGCTTCATGGGGAAATCCTTGTAATAAATCACTATTGCGCCCGAGTATACCGACCCCCTGCCAGCTTGCCTATGCGCTGGGGTTTCCGTCTGGCGGGGCTTTGCTGCATGGGTAAATGCTTGGGCGATAGGCGCCGGTGAGCTGGGCGGGCGAGTCGCCGTAACCTGTATGGGGCTGTTTAGCTGTGATGGTTTTTTGCACAATAGGCGCATTCCGCCCGGGGTTTGGCGTCTGAAATGCGCTTTTGCGGCTGGGTGGCGGGATCATCAGACACAATAAAGCGTGCGCCAAGGGTGCCGCGCAAGCCTTGCTCGGCTATGCTGCGAGCCAATTCAGGTGGTGCTGGCCAATTGTCAGCGTGGCAAATTATCGTTTTTGTAGAACAGAGGTAGTGCGCAATGAGTTTGACCGAAGCCCGCTTTCACGATTTGGTGGATGCCGCACAGCAAGCGGTAGAAGACATTTTCGATGACAGCGATCTGGATATCGATCTGGAAAATTCGGCGGGCGTACTCACTGTACGTTTCGAGAACGGCACACAATTGATCCTCAGCCGTCAGGAAGCGATACGCCAATTGTGGGTTGCAGCGCGTTCGGGTGGTTTCCACTTCGATTACGATCAGGACTCCGACCGCTGGATCTGCGACAGCAGCGATGAGCTGTTGGGCGAAATGCTGGTGCGCATTACTCAGGAGCAGTCCGGCGCCGATCTGGAGTTCGATGAGCTCTGATTCTCCAGCAGGCCTGTTCTTGGCTGCGGCCTAACCTGCGATAGCCTGGGGCAAATATGCCCGATAAGGCACCGGCATCATGACCACACGGTCTTGTTTATTTAAATGGCTGTGATACGGTCAGGCTGCGTGTTTATCAAACCCCGTCTCTGAGGCGGGGTTTTGCTTTTTTCAGGATTAAATTTTCGCAAGTCAATCAGGAGAGCTGCCTTCATCATGAGTAACACCACACCGTCGATCACGATTACCCGCCTCGACATGCAGCGCCTTGAGCGCCTGCTCGACAGCCTTGAAGATTTTGGTCCGGGCGCAGAAGCCCTGCAGGATGAACTGGACCGCGCCGAAGTCGTGGGTCCGGATGAAGTGCCAGCGGGTGTGGTCACCATGAACTCGCGCGTGCATTGCCGCGAAGAAGTCAGCGGCAAGGACTATCACCTCACGCTGGTTTATCCACAGGATGCGGGCGGCGAAGGCAAGGTTTCTATTCTTGCGCCGGTGGGCAGCGCCTTGCTGGGCCTCACTGTGGGCCAGCAGATTGACTGGACTTCGCCGACAGGCAAAGTGCTCAAACTGACCCTGCTCGAAGTCGAATATCAGCCAGAAGCGGCGGGCGATATCGGCGTCTGAGTCCCTCGCTAACGGGGCTGGGCGTTGAGCTTGGGGCTGCTTAGCGCCTTGTTCAGCGCCAACTCCAGCGTTGTCTTGTAACGCAGCGCCTGCACTGTCTGCATCGGTTTTTGCTGGTCTACAGCCGTGTAGTCGATATCGCTGATGTAGCACGGATAGTTTTCGTCAGCTTTGCGTTGCGCGAGTATCTCGCGGGCCACGGCGACGAACAGACCTTCGGCGTATTCCAGCGCCGAGAATTCGCGGTGATTGCAATACAACGTCACCTGCAAGCGCTTGCCAGCGCCTGGCTCGATAATCGCCTGAATATCGTAAAACGGATCACTCACGGTCGAGCGTTGCAGCTCGATGCGCTGCACGCCTGTGACCATGCCATTGCTGTTGCAGAGCAATTGGTAGTACACCACCTCAAGTTCATCCGGCGACGTTGACGGGTCGAGCTGGCCGCGCGCGCTGCGCCGGAACAGCAGCGATTGCAGCAGACGATCCAGCGGGATCAACAGGTGTTGCTCGCTTTGCAGCGGGCAGCGCTGGCGCCACAGGGCATTGTGCTCGTCGAGCACGCTGATCTCGGCTTCCTGAGTTTGCGTAAACAGGCGGTAGAACACCTGAATACAATCAGTGCGGGCGCTGCCGAGAATCAGTCTGAGATCGTCGCGGGGCAGGGCATTGCTGTCCAGCCGCAAATCGACAAATTGGCTTTGTGGCTGGCCTAGGTAATCCACCAGTGCCGCGCGGTTTTTCAGCGCTACATGGCGCACTTGCCTGGGGACCAACTCCAGTACGTGATACTGATGCTGGATCTGCAACAGAAAGCGACTCGGCCTTGCCGCGCGATAGTGTTTCTGGCTTTCGATGAACAGGCTTTCAACGCGTTTGGTAATGGTATTGGCGCGGTTGCGGCAGAAGCATTTCACGCTCAGCGCAGGCAGCTCTGCATTCACCGGCAGCGTATCAAGGTGATCGCGCAAGCAGTCGAGGAGTGCATTGGGCCCCTGATAATGTTTGACCTGCACCTCGTTCCAGCTGTTGAGCGTGACGCGGTCTATGCACTGCACCAGATTGTCCTGCGCGCCCGAGTAATTCAGTGCATCGGTCTGGTCGGTGGCCAGATGGACATTCAATTGGCTGTGCTGTTTCAGCGGGTCGATGCCGACATTCACCAGCAACAACACTGAGCGCGGGATGCTGCTGCGCAGGAGTTCGTCTTCGGTGGCGGTGGCCAGCGGCAGTTTGATGGTCTGTTGCAGGCTGTCGAGCAGATTGGCCAGCTCGAACTCGCTCAGGTCGCTGCTGCCCGGATGCAGCGACAAGTGCGTGCCGCTGTCGATCACCCCGTTACGATGGCACCAGGTAAGTAGCGCGATCAGGTTGCTGGTGCGTTTTAATGGCGCAAAATTGCTGATCTCGCTGGCCACCAGATTGCCGCTGTAAAGTGCCCATTGCGTGGGCTCTGCAGTGTCTGACTGGACATGCTGAACCAGGGTCAGTGCATCCTCGCCCAAGTCGGGTGCTATCCCCGGATTGAAGAATTCGATCTTACCCGGACGCCGTTCAAAGGCGGCATACAAACGCCTGCCCAGTAGCGCCAGGTCGCGCTTGCTGGTTGAGGTGCTGATCTTCAGGTCGGCGGCGAATTTCTGCAGGAAGCGATAGCTGTAGGTCAGCTCGTTGATCAGCATGCGTCGCTCGTTACTGACCTGACGAAGTTTCCACTGGCTGCGGCTGTCGAGCAGGCGCAACTGGCGTTCATCCCACTGCCATTCCCGGCATAGCTTTTCGAGAAGCATGCGTTGCCAGCTTTTCTGGCGGTTGCGCGGTGGCCGGCTGAGCATGCGATTAACTTTCAGGTACAGGCAGCGACGCACCATCTCCAACCGTTCGCTGCTCTGGCTGGTGCTCAAATATTCTTCCAGCCGGCGATACACCACCAGATATGGATCGAGTTCATTGAGGTCGAGTTGGTTGGCGTACACCGCGCGCTTGAAGCGCAAGGCTAGGCACTCGACCTGCGGATGCTCGCTGGCGTAAACCTCGGTGAGCAGCAGTTTTAACGCGGACTTGTAAGGCGACTCGATGCCCTTGAACAACTGCCACATGCCGGCACCGACGAACTCATTCGGCGGGATGTGCGCCAGATGGCCAAAGTCGATGACCTCATCAGCGGCAACGAAGCGCTTGCTCAGCAGTTGATGGGTGTAGTCGTCATAACGGTGCTCTTCAAACGCTGGCACCAGCCACCAAAGCGGTGTGCGGCCGGCGAGCCAGATTGCCGTGCGATAAAACTCGTCGAGCAGCAGGTAATGCTGGGTCGTGCCACAGTCATCCGAGGTCAGGCGGGCATCGCGCTCGGCTTGCCGGAAACGCTGCGGGTCGACCAGAAACACATGCAGCTGCGCGCCCATGCTGATCGCCCACTGCTCCAGCAGCCGGGCTTTGTTGCGCAGCTCAGTCAGCCCTTGTTCATCAATGTCCGGGGCATGGCACAGCCATACATCCATGTCGCTCTGTTCCGCTTGCGCCAGCGTGCCGAGACTGCCCATCAAAAACAGCCCGTGCAGCGCTCTGGGCGCCATTCTTGGCAGCGGCTTGTAGGTGAACGAGCGCGTTAAACGCTGCGCCTCGGCCAGCGCCTCGTTGTCTGGCTGATAGGCGCTGAGCCCGGCAGGCGTAAGTCCGCTGACATAACCGGGCAGCAAAGGATGATTTACATCAAACAGCAGTGGCAGCAGCTTTATCACGGCCCGCTGCCTTGCCGAGAGTGGTTGCAGGGCGCGCAGCAGGCGGCCTTGATTAATGCTCATGAATCGCGCGCGCAACTGGCTCAGGACTTTACGGTCGATACCGTCGTCTAGGTCTGGGCGGAGTTCTTGGTTGCGCGTCATGTTCAGGCTCGACTGCAGATGCCTGTAAGGCTCTTCGGGCGTAATAGGTCTAGACGCTATATCGCCCAGCCGCCGGATTTCTTAAGGCAATCGGCGGTTGGGCTTAGGGAGGGCGGGTTAAGCGGTTTCTTTGCTGGTAAGAATAATCAACAGGGCTTGCGCGTGTTCGGCGGCATCATGGCCCAGGCCGGTCAGGTAACCGCCATCTTCGCGGCTGATCATGCCTTTTTCGTGCAGTCTTTTTGCCGCCGCCACTGCGGTGGGCGCTGCGGTTTGGTGAACCTTGATGCCTTCCTGCGTGCTGTCCATGTTGAAGAGCGACAGAATTTCCAGCTCGGCAATTAACTCAGGGGTATAGGCCATAGGTACTCCACTTGTTGTAGTCACCGCCACTCGGGCGGCGTTCGGGATGTATATGGGTACAGACGCGGTGACGGCGCCGTACGAAACCTAGTGCTGCGGCATTGCTTGTGTGAGGAATCATTAAACAGGCGGTTTGACGTTAGCACGAACTTGCAGCTTTGCTCCATGCGCTAATGGTCAGTCTTCATTCAGCGCGCATCGGGCTTGCCGTGTTTCCCTGTAGTGTAGTTAGGCGCGGGTTGGTCTGCTGACTGAGTGTGTTGCCAATGATCAAGAATTTGCAGATAACGGCCGTCTGCACGAATGGCGCGCATGCCCCGATCAAACTGCTGGATGAGTGTGGGCGAGTGCGGATTAACCCGCGAAAAGCTCAGGTAGAGCTTGGGCCTTGCGACAATTAGCAGCGGTTTGAATTCGTCGGTCAGGTCGTTGTACTCACGGAACAGACTGTGCGCAACGGTGCGAAACGCCACCACGAAGTCGACGCGGTTATGTTCAACCATGCGAAAGCCATGCAGATCGCGTCGCACAAAGACTCGCTTGAAGCGGGTGTCGCTGTCGAACCCGGTGCCGTACTCGTAGCCGCTGGTGACGGCTATCGAGTGGCCGGCCAACTGCGTCGGGGTAATCGAGGCGAGCGGGTAATCCTTGCGTGCCCACAGCACAATGTCATCGCTGAACAAGGGCTCTTCAGGCAGCAGATATTGGGCGCGGGTACTGGCAGTGGGCGTGGTGTTGAAACAGCCGGCCAGCACACCCTTGAGGCTAAGCTGCATGCAACGCGTGTAGGGGTAGGATTGCAATTCGATCTGCGCGCCGCCGGCGGCAAAGGCGGCGCGGACAATATCAACCGACATGCCCTGTATCTGCTCATCGCGTAGCGCGCTGAACGGATACCAGTCGTCTTCGGCGCCGATTCTGATGCGCTCATCGGCGGCTACGTAACTCCCTGAACTCAACAGCAGCAATGCGCTCAGCAAGCTCATACCTAGAAATGAGATTACTGAGGTGCTTTGCCTGAAACGGCTGCGGCCGACGACGTTATTCAGGGGTTTTATCAATTGCTCTCATCGTCCTCCGGCAACTGCGGCAGGGCACGCAAAAGCTGCTCGTAACGTGCGCTGTCAAAGGGGCGATCTTCAGCAAACATGCGGTTGACTTCATTGGCCAGAACCATGGCCATCATCTCCACGCTGTCTGCACGCTCATAACCCACCAGCGTCAGTTTATTCAGAGTGGCCTGAGCGGCTGCTGGTTCCCCGGCTTCCAGTTGATTTTCGATGGCTTCGATCAGTTTGTCAGCGGCAAACGATTCATCATCATTGTCTATTTCGCTCATGGTAGTGCTCGCAATTTAAAGAGTTAATCAAGTTTGCCAGTGTGCGCTTTGCTGCGCTATTCATCCCGTCTATCCGCGTGCAGTCTGGCGCGCGTTCGGTGCTATAAGTATTGACCCGCAGTCACCTTCTGGAGCGCCCGAAATGTTCAAACTGCACGGTTTTGCCGTTAGCAATTACTACAACATGGTCAAGCTCGCCCTGCTGGAAAAGGGCATGGAGTTCGAGGAAGTTCTGGCATTTGCCGAAAAGACGCCTGAGTTCTATGCCAAAAGCCCGCGCGGCAAAGTGCCGGTGCTTGAGGTCGAACAGGGTTTTATCAGCGAAACCAGCGCCATTCTTGAACATCTGGAGGCTTGCGGCAGTGGCAAAGCGCTCTTGCCAGCCGAGCCTTTTGCGCGCTCTCAAGTCCGCGCTCTGATGCGCGAAATTGAACTGTATATCGAGCTGCCTGCCCGCATGTGTTATCCCGAAGCCTTCTTTGGTATGCAGGTGCCGGATGCAATCAAGGAGCGGACCAAGGCCGAGTTGCTGGATGGCTTTGCCGCGCTCAAGCGCCATGGGCATTTTAGCCCGTATGTGGCGGGCGATACGTTTACCTTGGCGGATATCTACTTTTTGTACAGCGTGGATTTAGCCTGTGCGGTGGGGAAAACCGTGTTCGGTCTTGATCTGCTGGCAGACTTCCCGCAGGCGGCGCAGCTGCTCGCGAAGCTCAACGGCAATGCCAATGTGCAGGCAATTGCGGCCGCTAAAGAGGCGCAGATGCCAGAGTTTCTGGCGATGATCAAGGCGCGGGCGCAGGGCTAGTACAATTCAAGGGTCAGATCAGGCCCGCCGCGAGCCTGATCTGACATTCCGCCTGTCAGCGGCTGGCCAGCAACTGCTCGCCGCGCTTAACGGCTGCGCGAACTTGCGCAGGTGCGGTGCCGCCGATGTGGTCACGCGCTTGCACCGAACCTTCCAGCGTCAGAACGGCAAATACATCCTGCTCGATCTGATCGCTGAACTGACGAAGTTCTTCAAGGCTCATCTCGGCCAGGTCTTTGCCAGTGTCTACGCCGTACTTCACGGCGTGGCCGACAATTTCGTGGCAGTCGCGGAAAGGCAGGCCTTTGCGCACCAGATAATCAGCCAAATCCGTTGCGGTCGAGAAACCGCGCAGCGCCGCTTCACGCATGATCGCGTGCTTGGGCTTGATGGCTGGAATCATGTCGGCGAAAGCGCGCAGGCTGTCACGCAGCGTATCGGCGGCATCGAACAGCGGCTCCTTGTCTTCCTGATTGTCCTTGTTGTAGGCCAGCGGCTGGCCCTTCATCAGGGTCAGCAGGCCGGTAAGGGCACCAAATACCCGGCCGGTCTTGCCGCGTACCAGCTCCGGTACATCCGGGTTTTTCTTCTGCGGCATGATCGAGCTGCCGGTGCAGAAACGGTCTGGCAGTTCGATGAACTGGAACTGCGCGCTGGTCCACAACACCAGCTCTTCGGAGAAGCGCGAGAGGTGCATCATCGCTACGCTGGCCGCCGCGCAAAATTCGATGGCGAAGTCGCGGTCGGAAACGCCGTCCAGTGAGTTGCCGCTGATGGCTTCAAAGCCCAGCAGCTCAGCCGTGATTTCGCGCTGAATCGGGTAGGTGGTGCCGGCCAGTGCCGCTGAGCCTAACGGCATGCGGTTGGTGCGCTTGCGGCAGTCGACCAGACGCTCGTAGTCACGCGAGAGCATCTCGAACCACGCCAGCAGATGATGACCAAAGGTCACAGGCTGCGCGGTCTGCAGGTGGGTGAAACCGGGCATGATGGTTTCGGCTTCACGCTCGGCTTGTTCCAGCAGGCCTTTTTGCAGGCGGGTGATTTCAGCCAGGATCAGGTCAATTTCGTCGCGCAACCACAGGCGGATATCGGTGGCCACCTGATCGTTACGGCTGCGGCCGGTGTGCAGTTTCTTGCCGGTGATGCCAATCAGGTCGGTCAGGCGCGCTTCAATGTTCATGTGAACGTCTTCGCGCTCAATGCTCCACTCGAACTGGCCCGCTTCGATCTCGGCTTGAACCTTGTGCAGGCCGTCGATGATGGTGTCGCGCTCGTCTTCTGTCAGTACCGACGCTTTGCAGAGCATGGTCGCATGGGCAATGGAGCCCATGATGTCATGGCGGTAAAGGCGTTTGTCGAACTCAACGGATGCTGTAAAACGGGCGACGAAGGCGTCGACTGGCTCGCTGAAGCGGCCGCCCCAGGATTGATTGGTCTTTTCAGTACTCATGGGATTCGCTCGGCTGGTGCGCTGTTCCATGCAAGTGGTATGGCAAGGTGCGGAAAAAGCCTCGTACAACCTGCCAAGCACTGCATGAGCTAAAAGTTCGTCGATAATAACAGGGTCGCAGCTAAATTCGTTTGTCAGGATGCGTTAACGGTCATTTGCCGGGTGCACCTCGGAATGCACTGTGGTTCACACTTTGCAGCGTCAGTGCTTTTTTGCAGGAGCCTTTGCGCAGGTAAAGCGCGACGATAGCGCTTGCACAAAATAGTCGCGAAGTTGTGTTCACAAACACGCCCCGTGGCATTTCTGATGGTGCAGTTTCTGGCGCAGGGAACACTTGCCTGGCGCTTTGCTTTGTTCAGCAAGAATGGTCTTGCACGCTGCGTATGCAGCTCACGCGGAATCCGGGTTGATGCTTAATAAGAAAACCAACAATCACGTGGCGGCAGTCGACGAATTTTTTGTGCCCGAGCTGTGCAAGCCGGAAGCCTTGCTGAGCATGGTTTTACTCGCCGAATTACTGGTTTTTGTACTGGTATTGGCAGAGCCGATGGTGCCGGTGTTCAATTGGGTCAGGCTGGCGCTTGCCTCATTATTTGTGCAATGGATTTTGCTGTTGTCGGCAGCCCTGCTTTGTCAGCTACGCCCGGTAATGGCGCGCATGCCGACACCTTTGGCCGCATTCATGTGCTGTTCCATCGTGGTCGGGCTGACGCTGATTTGCACCGCCGTCGCCGATTATTTTTCCCTTGGCGGCCAGCTGGCACGCCAGGGTGAAGTGAATTTATACCTGCGACATGCGCTGATCAGCCTGATCATGTCCGCACTACTGCTACGCTATTTTTATCTGCAGAGTCAGTGGCGTAAGCAGGAGCAGGCCGAGTTGCGTGCGCGCATCGAGTCCTTGCAAGCGCGGATACGTCCGCATTTTCTGTTTAACAGCCTTAACAGTATTGCCAGCCTGGTGGTGGTCGATCCCTACAAGGCCGAGCAAGCGGTACTGGATCTGTCGGATTTGTTTCGAGCCAGTCTGGCCAAGCCGGGCAGCCTGGTTTCGTGGAGTGAAGAGCTGGAGTTGGCGAAACGATATTTGTCGATCGAACACTATCGGCTTGGCGAGCGTCTACAGTTGCAATGGGAAGTTGCTGATGTACCGGATGATTTGCCGATTCCTCAACTGACACTACAACCATTACTGGAGAATGCATTGATCTATGGCATCCAGCCGCGCATAGAAGGTGGCAAGGTTTGTATCGACGCCAGCTATAGTGAAGGCGTGTTTCAGTTGATCGTGAGCAATCCGTATGACGCGGGTGCCGAAACGGTGCCCTCCAATGGAACGCATCAGGCATTGGATAACATTGATGCACGTCTTACGGCACTTTTTGGACCTCGGGCCAGTCTCAGCGTGGAGCGCCGTGACGGTCGACACTACACCCGTCTACGCTATCCTTGTGCGAGACTCACGCAGGAAGCCAGAGCACTATGAATGTCCTGATCGTCGATGACGAACCCTTAGCGCGTGAACGCCTTAGCCGAATGGTGGGCGAACTTGATGGTTACCGTGTTCTTGAGCCGGCTGCGAGCAACGGCGAAGAAGCACTGAGCCTGATCGACAGTTTGAAACCGGATGTGGTCCTGCTCGACATCCGTATGCCGGGCCTTGATGGCCTGCAAGTGGCGGCCAAGCTTTGCGAGCGCGATGCCCCGCCAGCGGTTATCTTTTGTACAGCGCATGATGAATTTGCCCTTGAGGCATTCCAGGTCAGCGCTGTGGGGTATCTGGTGAAACCGGTGCGCCCGGAGCATCTGGTTGAGGCGCTGAAAAAGGCTGAGCGGCCCAACCGTGTGCAGCTGGCGGCCTTGACTCGTCCGGCAGCCGTTTCCGGTGGCGAACCCCGCACCCATATCAGTGCCCGTACCCGCAAAGGCATCGAGCTGATTCCGCTGGATCAAGTGGTCTATTTCATTGCCGACCACAAATACGTGACCCTGCGTCATGAGCAAGGCGAAGTCCTGCTTGATGAGCCGCTGAAAGCGCTTGAAGATGAATTCGGCGACAGGTTTGTGCGAATTCACCGCAACGCATTGGTCGCCCGTGATCGTATCGAGCGCCTGCAACGCACACCTCTCGGCCATTTTCAGTTGTACCTGAAAGGCTTGAATGGCGATGCGCTGGTTGTCAGCCGGCGTCACGTGGCGGGCGTTCGCAAACTTATGAGCGCGCTGTAGCCTCCGGTATTGGTTGCGGCTGGTTGTCGCGACCCATGCTGCGATGCGTCGCAGCGGGAGGTCGCCACTGGCATAGCCTGTTATTATCTGGGGCAGTTCGTTTTCTGGAAATGCCTCAATGCCTCGCGAAATTCGTATTGCTACCCGTAAAAGTGCTTTGGCCTTGTGGCAGGCAGAGCATGTAAAAGCTCGGCTTGAACAAGCGCATCCGGGGCTGATTGTTACCCTGGTGCCGATGGTCAGCCGTGGCGACAAGCTGCTGGATGCGCCGCTGGCGAAAATCGGCGGCAAGGGCCTGTTCGTCAAAGAGCTTGAAACCGCCATGCTCGAAGATCAGGCCGATATCGCCGTCCACTCAATGAAAGACGTGCCGATGGACTTCCCGCAAGGCCTGGGCCTGTATTGCATCTGCGAGCGTGAAGATCCGCGCGATGCATTCGTCTCCAACACCTATTCCAGTCTTGATGCATTGCCTGCTGGCAGCGTCGTTGGCACGTCCAGCTTGCGCCGTCAGGCCCAGTTGCTGGCGCGTCGTCCCGACCTGAAAATCCAGTTCCTGCGCGGCAACGTCAACACGCGTCTGGCCAAGCTTGATGCCGGCGAATATGACGCCATCATTCTTGCAGCAGCCGGTTTGATCCGCCTCGGCTTTGAGTCGCGCATCACTGCAAGCCTCAGCGTCGACGACAGCTTGCCAGCGGGCGGGCAGGGCGCTGTGGGGATCGAGTGCCGTACTGCAGACACCGAAATCCATGCCTTGCTGGCGCCTTTGCACCACACCGAAACCGCCATGCGTGTGACCGCCGAGCGTGCGCTGAACAAGCACCTCAATGGTGGCTGCCAGGTCCCCATCGCTTGCTACGCACTGCTTGAAGGTGATCAGTTGTGGTTGCGCGGTCTGGTCGGCCAGCCCGATGGCAGCCAACTGCTCAGCGCGCAGCAGCGGATGCCGGCAACAGCCGCCGAACAGCTGGGCGTCGCTGTGGCCGAAGACCTGCTACAGCAAGGCGCCGCGGCAATTTTGCAGGCGGTTTACGGCGAGGCCGCAAGCGAGTGAGTGAATGGCGCCTGTTGCTGACGCGTCCGGCAGAGGAGTCTGCGGCGCTGGCACAGGTGTTGGCCGAGCGTGGAATCTTCAGCAGCAGTTTGCCGTTGCTGAATATCGAAGCGCTGGCGCCGGGCGACGAGCAGCGCGCGGTGATTGAGCAAATAGGCACTTACTGCGCGGTTATCGTGGTCAGCAAACCTGCTGCGCGGCTGGGCCTGAGCCTGCTCGACCAATACAGCGTCAAGCATCAAGCCACTCAGCCGTGGTTTAGCGTTGGCGCTGCAACCGGACAAATCATTGCCGACGCAGGCCTGCAGGTGCATTACCCCGCAAGCGGTGATGACAGCGAAGCGTTACTGGGCATGGCGCAACTGCAACAAGCCATTGCGCATGTGCAAAACCCGCGGGTGTTGATTATGCGCGGCGAAGACGGACGTGAATTACTCGCCGATCGTTTGCGCAGTCAGGGCGTAGTGGTTGATTATCTAGCGCTGTATCGGCGTACCCTGCCGCAATACGCACCTGCGGCGTTGCCGGAGTTAGTCAGCCGTGAACGTTTGAACGCTCTGGTGATCAGTAGTGGGCAGGGGCTGAGCAACCTGTTGTTACTGGCTGGCGAGCGCTGGAAAGCGTTAAGCAAGCTACCCTTGTTTGTACCAAGCCCCAGAGTTGCCGAAATGGCCAGCGCTGCTGGTGCTGAGACTGTTGTGGATTGCCGTGGCGCGAATGCCGCGGCGTTGTTGGCAGCGTTGCAGGAAACTTCTGCACCGGCCCCCTAAAAACAAAGGATGGATACGTGAGCGAAGCGATTACCCCAAAAGAGCCAGAGCAATCGACTCCGGTTAACCCGACGCCACCGAGCCCGCCCAAGGACAAACAGCCTTCAAAAGGTAACGGTTTAGCGATCATTGCGCTTTTGCTCGGCGCTGCAGGCGTCGCCGTGGGCGGTTGGGGCGTCTGGCAGGTGCGTGATCTCGAAACGCGCGGCCAGCAGCAGTTGAGCCAATTGCAGCGTACCGAAGCGCAAGCCGATGCGGTCGCCGAGCGCGCTAAAGGGCTCGATGCGCGGCTGGAACAGTTGCCATCGCCCGAAAAGCTAGAAGCCAATCGCCAACTGGTTGTGCAGTTGCAAGCCGATCAGCAACTGCTCAACAAGCGCCTTGAAACCGTTCTCGGCGCAAGTCGTCAGGAGTGGCGTCTGGCCGAGGCCGAGCATTTGTTGCGTCTTGCCAGTTTGCGCTTGTCGGCACTGCAAGACATCAACAGTGCGACTGCGCTGGTTGAAGCTGCCGATGAAATTCTTCGCGGTCAGGATGATCCGGCCGCCTATGCTGCCCGTCAGCAATTGGCGAAGAGCCTGGAAGCCCTGCACACAACTGCTAATCCGGACCGTACGGGGCTGTTTTTGCAGATCGGTGCGCTGCGTGATCAGGCCGTACAGTTGACTGCACTCAATCCAGTCTTCAATGGCGGCGACGGCGTGCTGCACGACGTTGCGCAGGCCAACTACGAAGCTGGCTGGTGGGCCGAGTGGCTGGATAAGCTCTCGCAATACGTGCGCCTCGATTTTGATGCCGACCAGAATGTTCGTCCGCTGCTCGCCGGGCAAAGCCTGGTTCAGGTGCGTCTGGCCCTGAGTCTGGCGCTGGAACAAGCGCAGTGGGCCGCTTTGCACGGTCAGACGCCGGTCTACAAACAAGCCATGCGCCAGGCTGCTGAAGTGCTTGATGCCAACTTCAATCAGGACAACCCGAGCAGCCGCGCATTGCGTAACCGCATCGTCGAACTGTTCGACAAGCCGATCGAAGTGGATGCGCCGGATCTGAGCGAGTCGCTGACGGCTGTGGATGCCTATATCGAACTCAAGCAATCCGCTCGTGAGCGCCTCAAAGATGCAGCGCCTGCTGACGAAGCCGAAGCGGGGGATGCCAGCCAATGAAGCGGTTTTATCTGCTGGTTCTGCTGATGCTTGTGGCGGGCGGTCTGGCCTTGCTCGGGCTGGCCATCGCTGAACACAAAGGTTATGTGCTGTTCGCCTATCAGGGCTTCCGTTACGAGTCGAGCCTGTGGGTATTTTTGGCTCTGATGGTCGCCATTTTGTTGGTGGTGTATCTGGTGCGCCAAGTCCTGCGCCTGGTGTTTGTATCGGGCGAGTGGGTTAATCCATGGTCTCGTCGTCACCGCAGCCGTCGGGTCAAGCTGGCTACCGAACAAGGGTTTGTGGATTTGGTCGAGGGCCGCTGGGAGCACGCATTGCGTCATTTGCGCCGCGCTGGCGATCATTCACCATTGCCGCTGATGTATTACCTGGGTGCTGCGCGAGCAGCCCACCAACTGGAAAAATACAGCGAAAGCGAAGCCTTGCTGGAAAAGGCAGTACAGCGCCAGCCACAAGCTGAGTTGGCTGTTGCCTTGACCGACGCCGAGTTTCAGATCGAGCGCGGTGAAACGCAGGCCGCGCTGGAAACTTTGCAGGTGATGCACGAGCGTTACCCGGACAATCAGCAGGTGCTGTTCAAACTTCAGGAAATCTATGTTGAGCGCAAGGAGTGGTCCGCTCTTCTGGGCTTGCTGCCTAAGCTGCGCAAAGACAAGGTGCTGACTGACGCGCAACTCGAAGTGATCGAGGCGCAGGCTTGGGCGGGGCGTCTGGCCGATGCCGGACACACGGATGAGCAGTCGGCAGATTCCGCGAACTCGACCCTGACCAACGCCTGGCAGCAGCTTTCTGCAAACCAGCGCCAAGAGCCGCAACTGCTTGCCGTTTATGCGGATCAATTGCGTGCGCTGGGCAATGACGATGGCGCGGAAGAGTTGCTGCGCAGTGCCTTGCAGCGCAAATATGACAGCCGTCTGGTGCGCTTGTACGGACTGTTGCGCAGTTCCAACCCAACTCGCCAGTTGCAGGCGGCCGAGGGTTGGTTGAAGGCGCACTCCGACGATGCCGGCTTGCTTCTGACTCTGGGTCGTTTGTGCCTGCACAACAAACTGTGGGGCAAGGCCCGCGATTATTTAGAAAGCAGCATGCGCCTGCAGCGTCATCCGGAAACCTGTGCCGAGCTGGCCAGGCTGCTTGCCCAGTTAGGCGAAGTGGAGCGCAGTAATCAATTGTTTCAAGAAGGCTTGGGCCTGCTTGATCAACGCTTGATTGGTTTGCCGAGAGCCGCCTCACTCAGCCGCTGACCGGGCTGCTGCTTCACGGCAGGTCGATAAATCTGATCCGGACGTATGGTCGGATTAGCAGGATGGGAACCGCTCTATATGGGCGGTTTTCACTTGTATGCACTAAGCGCTTTACTCTACCGTAGCTGTCTTTATTCAATCAGCTGGAGCTGTCATGTCGTTGGCCAGACCCCGTTCATTATTCGCCCTTGCGTTCCTGGGCTGCGTTGCCTTGATGGGTGGCGCACTTTATCTGGAACATATCGTTGGTCTTGAGCCATGCCCGCTGTGTGTGTTGCAACGCATATTCGTGATCGCTTTTGCCGTGGTCTGCCTGATCGGTGCCATCCACGGTCCTGGTCGCATCGGTACGCGCGTCTACTCGGTATTTGCATTGCTGTTTGCAGCTGGCGGCGCCGCCACG
>MDTG01324968.1_pt1 | contig 16861 bp, 15 predicted proteins | sample 811421 | NCBI WGS metagenome assembly MDTG01 (sample SAMN05326645, study PRJNA326480) | marine metagenome | isolation source: seawater | place: Pacific Ocean: South East | collected 2011
CGGTTTGGTATCCTCTCCTAACCCGCCGCATGCACATCTTCTTATTTGCCCCAGAACCGGCTCGTCGCCGCTTGGCCTGAAGTTCGGTGGTCTAGATCGTGAGCTGATCTGCGACAAAGGCGCCGATGTCCTCAACAAATGCTGGAAAGCGATGAACGCTGGCCAAGGGTAGTTGCACTGCGACTGCGGACCGGAGCGCCGCATTATCATGTCACCGATCAGCTGCCAGTCGCGGTGGCTGATCGGTTCGAACCAGACCAGATCGTTCATCATCCGAACCCTCACGTTGTAGGGTCGGCAAAGGTCGCCCTTTTTCTTTCCACTCGCCCCATTCTTGCTTTAGCTTCACGCGCGCCGCCTCACGCCTAAAGCGAAGGGGAATGCAACGATCTGTCTTTGCCTATGCCCATGCCCATTTGACATGACAGACTCCTGATCGCAGCCCTGACGTCCATGCTTTTCCCGAGCTATCCGAAAGACGAGTTTCGCCATGCACCGCGACAGGTTCACTATAGAGCCTCATTGGCGTCTTAGCCTGCCATACTGAACCACCCTCCCGGCGTCAGCTCGGCTAGTCGTGCTTTTTGTTCATCGGATGCGCCGAGCGTCACCAACATGAGCGAGAACGGCGTATGCTGCGCCTTACCCGCTGTGCTCAGAAATTTGAGCCGGCCCTGCAACAGGTAAATGTCGGCATTGACGGCGAGCGTATCGTGAAACCAGGCAGAATCTGTCCGAGCTGGCACCAAGCAAATAATGGTTTCCGAGTTACCAGCGCGCCACTGAGAATGGGCTCGTCGAAGCCACTGCAGCTGGGAAGAAAACGGCGGATTGACGAAGACTAGCTTTCCATACCATTCGTCCACCAGTCCGTCACCGCCTTCCTCGAGCATGATCCGCCGCGCTGCGATGACCGGGCTCATACTGTGGGCGCAAGGGTCGAGATCAACCGGGCCGAACGCTTCGTAAATGATCTGCATGAACTCCGGCGGCGTGAATCGGCTGTCGCGATCTTCCTTGTCCCCCTGCCCCCAATAGCTACGTTCCGGGGCCCGTCGCTTGGCATTAGGCGCGAGGACCGTGAGCAGGCTCTGAAGGCTGGCTACCGATCCCTCTCCGCGTTCCAGACTGGCCACGGTCGCGCGATTGAGACCCGCTCGCCTCGCTGTTTCCGCGACCGACCAGCCACGCTTCTGCCGTTTGCTGCGCAGCTGATCGACAAGAGTCTTGCCTGGACCGATACCGACCAGGTGCAGTTCAAGCGCTGCCATTGCCGCGACGAGGGTCGCGACCGAACCAATGCCCTGCTCTAGCCGCTTGATCTTCTGCGTAGCGACGCTGATCCTTTCAGCCAGAGTTTTTTGAAGCCAGCCCTTGGACCGCCTTGCGGTGCGCAATTCTTTGATCAGAATATGAACTCTCCAAGTATCATATTTTCAACAGAATTATCATACCTGTGCGCCTTGCGCAATTCCGTGCCAGCTGTCCTTGTGCGATCAAGATCGGGATTCTTAGGAAGATCCCACCGCAGGACGCGAGCCAGCATAAGCCTATCGCATGACACAACTCCCGTTGCGCGCTCACCCGTCGTTCTTCAAAAGCGATGAGTTGGGCAAAAGATCAAGGCTGCGCCGCGCGGATCAACAGCACCATTCGATGACGGATCGAAGGACAAGTCCACGACTGGGAGCCGATGGTGTCAGCTTTGCGCCCTAATTTCGGTCATTAGACCAACCGCCCACGGCACCCGAAAGCGGGCGTAGCCAGCGGACATTGAGTGATTTCAGCTTTTGGTGCCTCCCCTCCGGCCTCTGGGTGTGCAATGGGGTGGAAAACTGAGGTTAGTCGAATACGACGCTATCCCGCCGCTTACCTCTTCACCCCGACATCATGAACGCGGATTATGATTTCCGGTGTCCACCTGAGAAGGCGCATTCAATCTGTAAACCAACCAACTCTGCTGTCGATATTACCGAGGGAAGCAAACTCAGTGTAAACCGCGTTCAGTAACATCGAGTTCGTTTTTGGACTTTAGCTTTGGCCTGTGCTTTGATGCTTTCGCTAATTAACTCTGTAGTCGCGACGCTTTGATAATTGCGCGCAGGGATATTGATCGGTGGAGGATGGAGGTCGCAACACATGCTCAAACTCAATCAACCAAATGCACTTATCAAGGCACAGACCTTGTTGAGCATGGCGTTGGCTTTTGGCGTATCAGTATGTGTCAGCCACGAAGGATCGCATTCCGATGGATATGATGCGGGTTTCGCACATGGCTATGCAGATGGAAGAGCTGATTACGAAGCTAAGATCGTCGCAGCGGAAAAAGCGCTGAAAGTAGCAGGCATAGATGTGACGATCCCACGACCACCAGCGACGAAGAAATCAATCCAGCACGTCCATGTTGCTCACGCTGGCCAAGTCGACTGTTCAAAAGCACTGCCGATTGCCTGGCATGGCGAGTAGAGCTTCGCCTCTTACGATCAGGAATGCATCTATATTGATGCAGACGCCATGCTTCGATTCTAGCAGTTAGATATGGCCAAGAGATAATCCACCATGTTTATTCGTCATCCGAGCAAGGACCAGCTCCTACCAGACGATGTCGAACTAGAAGCCGGTTGGATCAGGCACGATGGGTCACAACGCGTAACATCGGAGAGCGACCATCCATTAATACTATTGCGTGACGGCACGATCTTCAGGCCGATTTCTCAACTTCCGAACAAATGGATGGCTTTTTACAGAATGTGTCGGTGGGAGTGGCAAGGTCGAGATCCAAACGCTTTCGACGTGATAGCTTATCAAATATTCGAATAACCTTACAGAAAAGCAGTCGCCAATGCCGATCACGGAGCTCGGAATTACCAATATCTGCAATTCCAAGAACTCAGTGGCAAACCGAAGGTCAGGTGCAAAGTTGGCGGTCCGGCCTTAGGCAATTTAATTCGAGCAGCGAATGACCGCGAATAGAGTGGAAAGCGGACCCTCAATTGCGCTCTAGAGCCACGGTCAATTCGGCCTTCGCGAAGCAAATGATTGAGTCTAACAACCCTGAGGGATACGTAACGACGCCGGCAAACTAGACAGAGGCGACACATCGAAACGCCTCATTTTTCTTCGATCACTCGCTCCACTGCAAGACCTGCGGTCAGACCATGAACCAAGGTCGAAACGACGATCGTAAAGGCAATGGTCGCCCACAGCGCTCCCTCGTTGACAAGCTCGACATGGTGCCCGGCATAGGCGAGGTAGTAGATGGATCCGATCCCCCGCACGCCGTAGAATGCCATTACCGCGCGTGCGCGCCATCGCAGACCAAGTCCCGAGAGCGCGAACCACGCGGCAACTGGTCTGACGACAAAGATCAGGGCGACCGCGACGATCACCTCCGGCCATCCGAGATATGGCCATAGGCTCGGCAGTGCTGCGCCCAGCGCCACGAGTAATAGAGCGGTTAGCGTGTGTTCGATTGATTGGGAGAAATCGTGCAATCGCTGGTGAAAGTCGTTCTCGGATTCTTCCCGCCGTAATACCAGGCCAGCAACAAATGCTGCAATGAAGCCGTATCCCTCGATCAGTTCGGTCAGCCCATAGGCAAGGATCACGCCAGCGAAGGCTACGACGCCTGTCTGGGTTTTCGAAAGGGCATTTCCTTCGGGCCAGTCGAACAGCGACTTGCCCAACAGCCAGCCCACAGCAGCACCACCCGCTGCACCGACGATCACGCGATAGAATACGTCCCGCAACGCCCACTCGGTGAACAGACCGACGCTCAACGCGCCCGCGGTTGCAATCAATATCCCCAGATGGACGAATGGGAATGCCAGCCCGTCGTTGAGACCTGCTTCAGTCGTTAGCGCGAATTGAACCTGATGCTCACCGCCCTCTGTCGGGCGACCAACCTGCACTTCACCTGCAAGGACCGGATCGGTGGGCGACAACACTGCTCCGAGCAAAAGCGCCCCTGCCAGGGTCATGCCAGCGGCCTGCCATCCCACCAGTGCGAGTGCCAGGATCGTGAGCGGCATGGCGATCACGAGCAGCCGGAACGTTGGCTTCCACAAATCTCGACCGACAAGCCGGTCAATTCGCAGACCAGTCCCGAACAGACCGAGGATGACGCAAATCTCGGCTGCCTTCTCCCAAATTTGCGGAGACTCCACGGGATTGATGGCGTCAGGCATGCCAGGCACCCATGCGAACGCGGCAAATCCGCCAAGGACGAGAAGAGCCGAAGCGGCAGGTTCGCGGCCAGAAATAAAACGTGGCGACCAGTAGGAGACGATGATCGCCAAGCCAGCTGTGGCGAGCAACACGTGATAGGGATCGAAGCCGAACATGATACCCTCACTTGCTCTGGACGGGTGGAGCACCTCCCCCGTTCAACGGTAATGGGCGTTCCGGAAGGGCAAAGCAAACGAGTGGGTAAAATATTGCGTTGGTGGGGTGCCGATTTGAACTGATCCAAGGCTTAACGTGCTTCGTTGCCCATGCACTCACCCAGTCGAACGGACCGTTCCGGTATCCATGTTTCGTTGAAGCGGATGGCGTTCTTCCGAAACAGGGTAATCACTGTCGATCCAAGTAAGAACCGCCCCATTTCTTCGCCCTTCCGCAGGTGTATGGATTGGTCGCTGTATGTCCATCTATTTTGCAATCCGGTACGTTTGGGATTGACGATGCCGTGCCACACAGTCGCCATGCTGCCGACTATCGTCGCCCCGACAAGCACCATCACAAAAGGCCCATGCTCTTCGGAGTGAAATTCGCAAATCACCCGTTCATTACGCGCAAAGAGCCCCGGCACGGAACGAGCTGTCGCCGGATTGACGGAAAACAGACTGCCTGGGACGTAAACCATTTGGACCAGATTGCCGGTGCAAGGCATGTGTATGCGGTGATAATCGCGCGGAGAAAGGTACAGGTTGGCGAAGCAGCCGTGGTGAAACTGGTCAGCGAGCACGGCATCGCCGCCCAGCAGTTCCGTCACTGTATATCTGTGACCTTTGGCCTGGATGATGTGTGCATCGTCGATGGCACCGAGTTTGCTGATAGCGCCATCGACTGGCGAGACGAAGTCCGCATCTGCCAGGGGTCGGCTCCCGGGCTTCAGTGCCCGGGTGAAGAAGTCGTTGAAGCTCGCATAGCTCGCGACATCCGGGGCCAAGGCCTCCTCCATGTTCACGCCGTATTTCTTGACGAACCGTCGGATAAGTCTCGTCGTGTGCGACCCGGCAGTCGCCCGGGCGACGCGACCAGCGAACTCGGTGACGATGCGCTTGGGAATGAGATATTGCATGAAGGCATTGTTGCGTTGCGTCATACCAAACCTCGTCTAGCTCTTTAATCATGCGCTGGATGGTCGGACCGCGCAGTGCTGACCACACAATAGTGTCTCATCGAAGCAGGAGTTCCGTGATTGCACAGGGAACGGGCAACGAGGCAGAAACGTTCACTGCTCAAATGCTTGCAGTTAACTTCAGCAATGTTCGCGGCGGACGCGCAAGCGTCGTGGGCGCGATGCCGAAATGCAGGGAACGCGACAGACGCGTTATTACACAGGCTCAGGTCTCATCGCCCCTTAACGCGTTAGTACCCGAAAGACCGTGGTAAGAGATGCCTGTGCTGTCGAAAAATAGCGAACTGGAACTTTGAACCCACTGAAGCAGCGTTAGTCACCCAGCGAATGAGAGAGTATTGGAATGGTTAAACTCAAAGCAATCGCTCTGAATGGGTCGCTCAAGGCCTCTTCGAATGAAGAATCGTCGACCGACGCCCTCATCAACCTCCTTGCCGAAAAATTTTCCGGCCTGGAGATCGAAGTTAGTCCAACGATCCGTCTCGTTGATCATGATATCAAGCCCGGCGTTACCTCTGATGAAGGTAGCGATGATGCCTGGCCGAAAATTCGGGATGAAATCTTGGCGCACGATATCCTCATCTTCGGGACACCAATCTGGATGGGTCAGATGTCAAGTGTGGCGAAACGTGCGCTGGAGCGCATGGATGCTTTCGTTGAGGAATCAGATGATCAGGGGCGCATGCCAAGCTACTCGAAGGTAGCTGTTGTCGCGGTTGTCGGGAACGAGGATGGCGCGCATAGCGTCGCAGCGGCTGCCTTTCAGGCACTTAACGATACCGGTTTCACTATCCCAGCCATTGCGGCTTGTTACTGGGTTGGTGAAGCTATGGGATCTGTCGACTTCAAAGATCTGAAATCCACACCTTCGGAAATCGACGAGACTGCCGCCATGGTAACTTCAAATGCTGCGCATCTCGCACGGTTGCTGAAAGCGGATAACTATCCTGGTTGACCAAAGCCATGCGAGAACACGCAATTGCCACTTTAGTGCATGATCTGGGCAAGCTTTTGCTGCCGGGCCATTTCAAGATCGCGACTGCGGAGAGTTGCACTGGCGGAATGCTTGCATGCGCAATTGTATCCGACATTGATGCAAGCTCCATCCTGGAGCGCGCCTTCGTCGTTTATTCGGTCGATGCAAAGTGTGAAATGCTTGGTCTGGAGCGCGATCGCGTTGAAGAATGCGGAGGCGTTGCAAAGGATGCAGCCATAGCCATGGCAAGATCCGCGTTACAAAAAAGTGGCGCGGATCTTGCCGTCGCCATTACTGGCTTCGCTGGGCCGCGAGAAGGCAATGAAGAGGTTGGGCTGATCCATATTGCTACTGCATATGCGCAAGGGGTCCGCCACAAGGCTCTCCATCTCGGCGACATTGGTCGAAAAGCAGCGTGCGAGCAGGCTGTCGCGGCAGCTCTCGAAATGATGATTGAAGTATCGCACGCCTTCTTCGCGGCACGAACCTCTGCCTAGCGCAACGGTGAACCGTCTAAAATTCCATCCCCATGCTTAATTGCGACCGAACGGGGGGGGCGGCGATCTCGCGGTATCCATTTGCTCTAGCGAGACTGGGAAAGCGGGAGTTCATTACTCGCGGTTTGGATCCAGACGAGAGCGACGGACCAACGACCGCGCCTGATCGTGTCAGGGCTTAGCCAGGTGGCGGTGCATCTGGGCAACTAACTCGTCCGGGAGAAGGTCCGCGAACAAATCCTGGATTTTGTTCATGATCCCGCTGACTTCCTGAGTTTCGCCCTTCAGCAGCGCGTTGTACCCATCGCGTGCTACCTTGGCAGGGTCGGCCTTATCTTTCATTTGACCCGCGCGTGTATCCTCCATGCCCGCGCGTTCGAAAAATTGCGTATCGGTGACTCCCGGCATCAGGCAGGTTACCACAACGCTCGTGGATTTGAGCTCGTTGGCTAATCCAACACAAAAGTCGTTTATGAAGGCCTTGGTGGAATTATAGACAAGCTGATACGCTCCAGGCATATCGCCAGCGATCGAGCCGGTCACGAGTATCCGGCCCTTATCGCGCAGCACCATACCGCCACCAATCCTATGAATGAGCGCAACGGTGCCCGTTATATTGGTGTCGATAACATGAGCGATCTCGTCCCACTTCTGGGTAAGAAAGGCTTCCCCCAGACCATGGCCGGCGTTAGCCATTAATCCGTCTACCGCTCGGCTGCCGATCTTTTCGATAACGCGATCGATGCCGTCCACGGTGGCCAGATCGACCTCCAGGGTCTCGACTTCCGTTGCGCCGCATTGCTGAGCAACCCTTTTTGCGTCGCCCAGGTCTCGATCAGCGACCAGAAGCAACGCCGCGCCGTCCTCCGCCGCGAGCTTGGCCAATTCCAAGCCGATGCCGCTCGATGCTCCCGTGACGACGTAAAAACCTGAAAGCTTTTCGACGGAATTTTTGGTCATGCGCCTGCCTGCCTTTCCATGCCGGGCTTAAGGATCACCTTTGTCCATGTGTCCTGTTCTTCGCGGAAGCATTTGTAGCCGTGCGCCGCGTCTTCGAGCGGTAGCCGATGCGAAATCAGGAAGGTCGTATCGAGCGTGCCGTCCTCGATCTTTTCGAGCAGATCCTTGGTGTAGCGCTGGACGTGGGTCTGTCCGCTGCGAACCTGGAGTCCCTTCTCCATCAGCGCACCAAGCGGGAATTTGTCGGTCATCCCCCCATAGACGCCGGGGATCGACACCCGGCCGCCCGGACGCACTGCCAGAATGGCCTGTTTCAAGGCGCTCGCACGATCGGCGCCAATGCCGACCTTCTGTTTGGCGATGTCGATCATGTTATCTTTCGCGAAGCCATGCGCTTCCATGCCGACAGCGTCGATCACCGCGTCGCAGCCTATTCCTCCCGACATTTCCATCAAGGCTTCGCGCACGTTGGTCGTGCGGAAATCGATGACTTCTGCGCCCAATTGCTTCGCCAGTTCGAGCCGGTGAGGGTAATGATCTATCGCGATCACCTTGCTTGCCCCCATCACGATCGCAGACTGTATCGCGAATAGGCCGACCGGGCCGCAGCCCCATACAGCCACGGTGTCGTCGTGCTGGATCTCGGCATTTTCTGCCCCCATCCAGCCTGTTGGGAGGATGTCGGAAAGGAACAGGACCTTCTCGTCTTCAAGATGATCGGGTATCACGATCGGGCCGACATCGGAGAATGGCACGCGGACATATTCCGCCTGTCCACCTGAATAGCCGCCGGTCAGATGCGAATAGCCGAACAGCGCGGCCATCGGGTGGCCGTACAGTGTGGCGGACATGTCCTGCTTTTCGGCCGGGTTCGAGTTCTCGCACGCGGAGTATTGCTTGATCTGGCAGTGGAAGCAGCCGCCGCAGCTGATCGTGAAGGGAACGACCACGCGCTGGCCCTTCTTGAGCGTGCTGTCCTTGCCAGTTTCCACGACCTCACCCATGAATTCGTGGCCGAGCACATCGCCCGGCGCCACGCCGGGGATGACGCCATCATACAGGTGCAGGTCCGACCCGCAGATCGCGGTCGAGGTGATTTTGAGGATCGCGTCACGCGGATTGACGATTTCTGGATCGGGCACGCTGTCCACGCGGACGTCGTGCGTTCCGTGCCATGTGAGTGCGCGCATTATGCGTTCTCCTGCTGTTTTGCTTTACGCGTTTCGTTTTTGCGATACGCGGACGTGGCAATCTCGCCGGTTTCCATCAACATCTTGAAACGCTTGAGGTCGTGCCGGGCCTGGACTTCGGGTTCGCGCAAGAAGGCCTTGGCGATTCCACGTCCGATGGCGCCGCCCGGTGCACTATATTCTATCCGTAGGGAGACGCGGGTGCCGCGATCGCCGGGTGCTTCGATGAAGGTCACCTCACCGGTGGTCTCGATATCCGAACCCTCGACCGATGCCCAAGCAATCCGTTCGTTCTCGACAGCGTCGGTGATCTCGGTCTTCAGATCCACCATCGTCCCGACGGGCGCTTTGATTGTCCAGGTGGCGCGGTCCTTCGCACCACCCTCCTTCGTGATCTGCTCGACGTTCTCCATGAACTTGGGCAAATTTCCGAAGTCCCGCCAGTAGGCATACAGCTCGGCGGCGGGCCTGCGGATAGTGACCGTGCGACCCACCAGCGCGTGTTCGCCCTGGTTCTTACGGCGGGCCATTTTCGGCGCATTGTCGCTGCCGCCCTTATGCCGACGGGACAGGAAAGCCCCGAAGGCGACAGCGCCTAGCGCAACGCCCGCCGCGGCGACACTTCCCGCAATCCCGATTTCTCGATTGTTTTTCATGTTGGTGTCCTTTCCGCTCAGTCCTGCTTTACGCTTTCGCGGTCCCAGAAACGCAGTTCGCCGCACGTCTCGATGAAGTCGCTTGCCGCGTCCTTCCCGGACGAGACATCTACGAAGCCGTCGTCCATCCAGTTCCACACACCCGCCGTCTCGAAGAGCGGTTTCACTGCCGGTACGTAGGCGACGAACTTCGCATGGGCGAAAGCGTCGTTGACGAAGTCGATGCTTGGCTTGTCGGTGTTGTAGCGCTTGGCCGATGCTTCGCTCATGACCACGGCCACAGCGTCGTAGACCACCGAGGGACCGCCATCGATCTTCTGGTCGGCTTCCATCATCCTGCCGTCGGACAGCTTGGCACCGGCCACGTGCGGTGCGACGATTTCGACCATGCCACCGGCGCCAGTCGCGGCGTCTTTCAATGCCTTCACGACATCCGCGTCTGCGCCATCGGCAATATAGATGCCCAGCTTGCGGCCCTTGAAATTACCGGGGCCATTCTTGAGGATCGAAAGCGCGGGACTTTCTGTCAGATCTGTGATCGGGTCGCGCGCCGCCGGTACCTTTTTGGGCAATTCTGGAAGACCGATCCCGTTGGCAACCTCTTGCGCGAGGCCTTCGTCGATATGCCGCAGATGGCCTACCATCCGCTTGCGAATGCTCATTCGGCCGACCTTCGAAAGCTCGAAGGTCAGCGCATTCGCCATATGAGTCTGTTCGACCGGAGTTTGACTGACATAGAACTGGCGTGCCTGACTGTAGTGATCGGCGAAGGTTTCGCTGCGCACGCGCAGCTTGGGGCCTTTGACCGGAGCTTCATAGCTCTGGAACCCCTTCATCGGACATGCGCGTGGGCCGCGCTCCTCCCCGGCACCATCGCCATCGCCCCAGCTATTGGGCTCGTAATTCACGCGGCCCTTGGGATTGGTCATCGCCATGTGGCCGTCCTGCTGGAAGTGGCGCACCGGACACTTGGGCGCGTTGATCGGCAGGTGGGTGAAGTTGGGGCCGCCGAGCCGCTTCAGCTGCGTGTCGAGATAGCTGAAATTGCGGCCCTGCAGCAGGGGATCGTCCGAATGGTCGATCCCCGGCACGAGATTCTGCGTGCAGAATGCAACCTGCTCGGTCTCGGCGAAGAAATTGTCGACATTCGCATCGAGCGTCAGCGTCCCTATGATGTCGACCGGTACCTCTTCCTCGGCAATGATCTTGGTCGCGTCGAGCACGTCAAAATCGAACTTTTCGGCAAATTCCTCGTCAAACACTTGGATGCCCAAATCCCACTGGGGGAAGTCGCCCGCATCGATCGCATCCCACATGTCACGACGATGGAAATCGGGATCCATCCCGTTGACCTTGAGCGCCTCGTTCCAAACTACCGACTGGAGGCCCAGCTTCGGCTTCCAGTGAAACTTGACGAAGTGGCTCTCACCCTTCTCGTTGACCAGCCGGAAAGTATGGACTCCGAAGCCTTCCATGAACCGGAACGAGCGCGGGATCGTGCGGTCGGACATGATCCACATGACCATGTTCATCGATTCCGGGCTGAGGCTGATGAAATCCCAGAAATTGTCATGCGCGGTCTGCGCTTGCGGGAAGCCGCGATCGGGGGCGGGCTTTGCAGCGTGGATCAGATCCGGGAATTTGATCGCGTCCTGGATGAAGAACACCGGGATGTTATTACCAACCAGATCCCAATTGCCTTCCCGAGTGTAGAACTTGGTTGCGAATCCGCGCACGTCACGTGCCAGATCGGGCGAGCCTTTATTGCCTGCCACGGTCGAGAAACGCGTGAAGGTCGGCGTCTTGACGCCCTCTTCGTTGAAGATGGCCGCGCGAGAATACTGCGGTATGGCTTTTGTCAGTTCGAAGTGTCCATGCACGCCGTAGCCGCGCGCATGCACGACGCGTTCTGGAATGCGCTCGTGATCGAAGTGAAAGATTTTCTCTCGCGCAATGTGATCTTCCAGAAGTTGGGGACCACGCTCACCAGCAGTAAGCCAGTTTTGATCATCAGCGATTGGATGACCTTGTGCCGTAGTCATCACATCAGCTTCGGTCTGTGGTTTCTGACGGTTTGCGCCACCATCAGAAAGTTCGAATTCATTTGCCATTGTCCCTACCTTTCACCGTCACTCTCAATTCGAGTACTGGTGAAGCCAATCGGCGATCCGTCACCCAACAAAGGTTAAGCCTATTTATGAAGCATCCTTCCATCGCACTGTAGGCAAAACGGAGATCTTTAAAGCAACTGGTTGAATGCTAGTGGTAATACCTAGTGCTCCGCATTTACCCTCAACTAAGGCACGATTTGCGCCCCATTCTTGACGGGTGCAAAACGACATAAAAAAGGTTAGTTAGGTTCCAGTCCCGCTAGAAATTAGGGCGTTCACGCGCAATCAGACCTGCCATTGGTGGGAGAGATGATAGTCATGTGCCCGGAACTTTATTCAGAGTGCACCTTGCGCGCTGAATTAGGCGCTGAAGTCCTGAGCGCGTTAGAAGAAGCCACGAGTGACGTTGTAACGATAGAGGCTGGGAACGACCTGGTCACGTCAGGTAAGGCAGTGTCGCATATCCATTACCTCCTACGTGGAACTGTTGTGCGTTACAGGGAGGATAAGAAGGGGCATCGACAAGTGGTTGGCATCGGGCTGCATGGCGAGTTTCTCGATGTCGATAGCTTCCAGATACGAGTGCCGAATTACAGTATGCGTTCGCTGGACAGGGCAGAGGTTGCCAAAATTCCACTCGATGGTCTCGCGGCGCTTCTTTGCCGCTTTCCCGATATGGTTCGCATCTTTTGGACCTCCACGGTCAGCGAGGGTATAGCACTTCAATATTGGATTTTCCGTATTGGCAGACTGCGTGGCGAGGGACGCATTGCGCATTTGATATGTGAACTGGCCGAACGCCTCAGGCAGTACGGACGGTTTGAAGGCGGTCAGCTTAACCTGCCCCTTCGGCAGTGCGATTACGCAGAAGCTTGCGGCATGACGCCTATTCACGCCAATCGATGCTTTGCCTCACTTCGCGAGCGCGGCTTGGTAGATGTAAAGCGGGCTCGATCCATTCACGTTCTCGCCGAGCCAGAGCTACGCAAACTTGCCATGTTTACCGCATTACCGATTAATAGTGTAGAGAACTGATCGCGCAACGCCGAATGACTACAGCCGATATACGAGAGAGATTTGTGCACACCCAGATCTACCCGCGTAAGAGAGCGATTGCGCAGCGAAGTCGCAACGACAGGATGGATACATTGAGATGGCGAGGAATTGTAATAAATATTCCCGTTAAACGGTATTAAAATTCACAATGAACATAGACCGTATGGGTAACTTTTATAAACCCTGTTGATGTTGCGCGTGTGCAGGTTGAACTTCAAAAAGCAGCGTCTGTTTTTGAAGGGATTCGAAGTAGCCGCTTTCACGTATCAATTTTGCCACTGAAATTTCTCGAGAGGAACGACCAATGCATCAATATTGCCTGGTAACGAGAAATGCGGGTGGCGATCAGGTTTCTGAAATCGAATTCGAGTGCCTGTCGATAGCTGGTGCCCTTGATCAAGCTAAGACCAGATTGCGCGGGAGCAAGGCTGAGCTTTATGAGGATGGGCGGCCGGTCTGCTCAATGGAATTGGTCGCCCATACAGGCGCTTGACTCATAGGCAGTTCTTAGATTTCTGCGTATTTTTCCAATCTCTGAATGAGCAGTCGTGCTATACGACCTGCAATTACCATGCTGCATCCCGGCAAACCGATCTGCGACTTTCTGGCCCGCTGGTATAGTCCGCGTTAGTTTTTCTTGCGCCAAAACCGGACAGTCTCTTTCCGGCCCAATATTGGTAGTTGTCATCTAGTCCGAGACAATTCCCTCGCCAAGTCGACTAGGAGACGGAAAGCCGCAGGCGGGTTGCGGCGGCTGGGATAGTAAAGACACAGCGGCGAGAGCGGAGGCGTCCAGTCCTCGAGCACGCGGACCAGACGCCCGGCTGCGATATCCTCTCTTACGTCGGTTTCCATGAAGAAGCCGATGCCGACCGATTGCAGGGCCGTCATGCGCGCCAGGCTCGCCTCGTCGAGCGTGATCGGGCCATCGACATCGATCTGGAGTGGCTCTCCGTCGGCTTCGAATCGCCAGCGGAAGATCGATCCGTTCGGCAACCGAGTGCGGATGCACGAATGGCGCAGCAGGTCGGCTGGCACAACGGGCGGTAGATTGCATTCGAAATAGTTCGGAGAACCGACCACAGCGTATTGCCTTGGCGGAGTCAGCGGGATGGCGATCATGTCGCCCGGCACGAGGTTTTCGCTGCGAATGCCGAAGTCGAAGCCCTGCTCGACGATATCGGTCTGATTGCCTTCGGTGACGAGATCGATCCTAACTTCGGGATGGCGGCGGAGAAATTCCAGCACGAGCGGTTCCAGCACCTCTCGCCCTGCGGTGGCGAAGGTGTTTATCCGCAGGGTGCCTGAGGGTGTCGTCTGCTGAGACCGGACGGCATCGAGTGCCTGCCCGATGTCGCGCACGGCAGGGCCGAGCTCATCGACAAACCTGCGCCCGGCTTCGGTTAACGCCACGCTGCGCGTGGTGCGATTAAACAGGCGCACGCCAAGCTGCCCTTCAAATTTGGCAATTGCGCTGCTGAGCGCGCTGGTCGACATCCCCAGATCGAGAGCGGCGGCGCGAAAGGAGCCAAGCTTGCTGACCGCCAGAACTGCGTCGAAATCGCTGAGGGTGTAACGTGCCATTGTCCGGCTTTCTAAAACAACTCATCCCTAACTATCCGGCTTATCGGGATGGAGGCAAGCCGGTAGAAAAGGAACTCCAGATAAAAGGAGCACTATCATGGCTATCGAGCTACCGGCCGCAATCGCGGCCTACTTCGCAGCTGATCAGAAAGGCGATGCGCAGGCGCTGGCTCAATGCTTCGCGCCTAGCGCGATCGTGATTGACGAAGGCAACACCTACGAGGGACGAGAAGCGATCCAGGACTGGATTGCCCACGCCTCCACCGAATACTCGTATACCGTCGAACCCTTCGCGGTGACCGATGAGGACGACCGCACCGTCGTCACCAGCCACTTGTTGGGCAATTTCCCCGGCAGCCCGGTTGACCTGCGATACCGCTTCGTCATCGAGGAAGACCAAATTGCGCAGCTGGAGATCGTGCCATGAGTCCCTTCCTCGATCTCGCAGGCAAGCGCGCGCTCGTAACCTCCGGAACGCGGGGCGCGGGCAAGGCCACCGTCGACCTCTTCCGCGAACTTGGGGCGCGCGTGCTCACCACAGCCCGACACGCACCGTCGGACATGGACGCCGATGGCTTCATTGCCGCCGATCTCTCTCATGCGGAAGGGTGTGACGCCGTCGCGGAAGCGGTTCTCGAAAGGCACGGCGAAGTCGACATTATCGTCCACATGCTCGGCGGATCGTCAGCTCCTGCCGGAGGGTTCGAAGCGCTGGGCGATGCGCAATGGCAGGCCGAGATCGACTTCAACCTCATGCCCGCCGTTCGCCTCGATCGCGCACTGGTTCCGGCAATGGTCGCGCGTGGTTCCGGTGTCGTGATTCATGTTACCTCAATCCAGCGCGAGCTACCTCTACCGGAAGCGACGACCGCATATGCCGCTGCCAAGGCCGCGCTTTCGACCTACAGCAAGAGCCTGTCCAAGCAGGTTTCCCCTGCGGGGGTACGCGTAGTCCGCGTCTCGCCCGGCTGGATCGAAACCGAGGCTTCGGTGGAACTGGCGAAACGCCTTGCAGCCGAACACGGGGGTGACATCGCCGCAGGCAGGGAGATGATCATGCAGTCCCTCGGAGGCGTGCCGATCGGACGGCCTTCACAGCCTGCGGAGGTCGCCAGCCTGATCGCATTCCTCGCTTCCGATCGCGCAAGCACAATCACCGGCACAGAGTATGTTATCGATGGCGGAACGATCCCAACCGCATGAGATGCCCTAAGAATGGCATCATCAAGAGAACGCCCTCGCCCATTTTCTGCCCGCGCCAGGGCAGAATGGCCACTTCGAGGGAAAACTAACCGCAAGCGGACAGTCCGGTAACGGCCCGTTTCTGCCATTGACGAAGCAAGGATATCAGCCGAGCTGTGATAGACTTACGTCAGTATGGATTGGTTTTCTGGGGTAATACAGCCCGCTTTGAGCTGTGGCGACCCCCCACAGCCAAAGTCGAAGCCACTAACCACCAAGCGGCTCATGCGCCGCAAAGAGCATCACAATACGATATCCGGAAATTCCAATGCCTGTCGTGGTGGATAGCCCCGCGGACTGCCAGCGCATGCCCGACCTGAAGCAACGGCTCAGTCGAATTCGTATGCTCTGAAATCAGCGACGGTCGGGAATGGGATGAAAGATATTTCAATTTTACGCCCCGCGAAATTGGGCGTCAAGCACAATCGGTGCCTGCGGGCGCTGCAGCAGCAGCGCCCGCGTCGCCTTTCGGCGACGGACGAAGGCGTCTGGGAAGCAGGAGCGGGGATCATCGGAGGATGAAAATCGGGACGGCGACCAGCGCCGAAGTTGGAATAAGGAATACCGAAATGTCGAACCAGAACGAATTTTCGTGGCAGGATGCCATGCGCAGCGGACAGACGCTGTTCTCGCAGATGCTCGAGGATGCGATCATGTCATTGGGACATGACGATCTACTCATGCCCCATATGAACGATTATCGCATAGACGCCATGAGCGGCGGTGAGCCGGTCATCGAGTTCGATCTTCACCTTTCGGCATACGGTTTGCAGCGCATCGTTGTGCCGTTCACGGATGATCAGGCTATAATAGCTGCTAGCGTCGCCGAGATACGTGCACGCCTCGCCGATGTTCTCGATAACCTCCACGATCTCCTGCAGCGGCGCGCCGAAGTGGAAGCTGATGTTCGTGCGCGCATGGTCAGTCTCAAGCGCGAGGGCTTCACCGGACGCGTCATCGACGTGCGCCTAAGCCCCATTGATCTAACCGCGTCGAGCAACCTTTGCCGCGTAATGGTCGAGATCGAGGGAACGGCATGCCACATGCTGCGACCATTCCGTGATCGTTGGTTTATCGAAACGGTCGATGACGTCGCAGAGGAAGTCGTCCAGTTTCACAGGTGGCAGCATGACCTGATAAGGCTGCGCGAGCACGCCCGTGCCCTCGGGGCTGTCGGATTTGTCGATCCGCTTGCCCTCATAGCACTCGATCGCCTTCCCGGTGGTC
>MDTG01070170.1_pt1 | contig 16860 bp, 20 predicted proteins | sample 811421 | NCBI WGS metagenome assembly MDTG01 (sample SAMN05326645, study PRJNA326480) | marine metagenome | isolation source: seawater | place: Pacific Ocean: South East | collected 2011
ATATGTGGATTTAAATCTAACACTTAAACAAGGGGCTTACGGGGCAACATTTTACATGTTGACGGGATTTCACGGGTTTCATGTCACCATCGGTACTATCATGCTGATAGTAATTTTAGTCAGGTCCATGCGAGGACATTTCACTGCAAAACATCATTTTGCCTTCGAAGGTGTTTCCTGGTACTGGCATTTTGTTGACGTGGTTTGGTTAGGGCTTTTCGTGGTTGTTTATTGGATATAATTCTCGTCGCCCGTTTGTTATTGTCGGGGGCATCATCCTGGTTGGCGACAGGGTTTTAGTGTTTATGTGGATTCAGAGTAACCAAAAAAAAGTCGATCTTGGTGGTTATAGTTTTTCGTTAGGAAGGATACCAAAATAATATCCTCCCATTAACATAAGGAATAGTGTTAATGATAGTGCGATTCTAATGGTTAGGGCCATAACAGTTCTGTCTGAGTTTCCCTTGTCCTTTACCAGATATCTTAGAGCCGAAGCGAGGCTACCAAAAATTATTAACAAAAAGATAATTACAACATATTTCATTTAATTCATCCCGCTTAGAGGTTAAAATTAGCACAACCTTTTAATTGTGCAGTGTATATGGAATCTCCTGTTTTAAAAAGGGCAAAGCCCAGTGTAATAGTGACGGCTTTAGCGATTTTAGGGTTAATGACTACCCTGTTAGCCGCACATTGGCAGTTTAACAGAGCGGCTTACAAGGAAGATCTTCTTCGTGAGTATCGTTCTAAGCAGACCGGTGTGTTATTTAATTTAAATGAGGACAGAATTGAGGGGCGGACTGATACAAGGTATGCCAGGGTCATAGTAGTGGGGCAATTTATGCCTACAGAGGCTTTTTTCTTGGACAATAAAGTTAGAAACGGAGTCGCTGGGTATGAGTTAATAGTCCCTTTTAAATTTGCTTACTCGGACCCACAAAAAAAAAGAAACTTAACGGTATTGGTAAATCGAGGATGGAAAGCGTGGGGGGTGAAAAGGCATCCTCACCAACCGATATTTGAGTACAACAATAGTGTTTATGTTTCCGGGATAATTGATTTTGATGATAAAAATGTTTTTAGGCTAGGAGATTTTGATATTAATGGCAAACTTTGGCCATATCTAAGTATAGAGGAAACTGAGAATTATCTTGGGGTGGATTTGGAAAACATAATAATTCATGAAGAACCAACAAAAAGAGGGTTGTCATCTTCATTCCGACCCCCAGACTTTGGTATATCAACTCACAAGATGTATATGGGACAATGGTTAATTTTTGCGACCCTAATCGTTTTCTTGTACTTTTACTACGGTTTCTGGAGGAAAGGTTAAATTGGCAAATCAAAATAGAAGTAATTTGACTCTGTGGTTAATTTTAGGAATATGTGTGGCCCCGTTTGCGGTGGCCATCGCTTTGTTCACATTTTGGACTCCAAAGAACTTTGTCAATTATGGTGAGCTACTTGAGCCCAGGCCCTTCAAAGAGTTTTTTGTTCCTCCCAGCAAGACTGTTAATACGCTGATGAAAGATATCAGAGGTCGCTGGGCTCTAGTCGTTTTCGATGGTGGTGATTGTTCCAAAGACTGTCAAACTAAGCTTTACTGGATTAGGCAACTACGGTTAACTCAAGGAAGGGAAAGGGACCGTTTAGAAAGAGTTTGGTTCGTCACCAATGATATAGAACCAAATTCAGGCCTAGTGAGAGAGTTCTCCGGCACCAGAATTATTAATTTGCCTAGAGAATCTTCATTGTTCCAGCCTCCTGACGGGTTGGTGCCCGAGGATAATATTTTCTTGCTCGACACTTATGGTAACTTAATGATGAGATACCCGGACACTCTTGAGCCGGATAAGGTCAAAACTGATTTAAAAAAATTATTAAAAATTTCGAAAGGTTTGAAGTATCGAAACCGTGATGATTGATTGTTTATATGGGTAATGTTTTTTGGCAGTTTTCAATTGAGCACTATGAGTTGGCTTTATGGTCTGGAGTGCTCATAAGCCTCTTGGTAGTGCTAGTGATGAAAACCTCATTAAAGTTTTTGGTTGTGGCCACAATGTTAGCAACTCTGGTTTTAATCTCCCTCGGAGCTTATGTCAGGCTCGCAGATGCGGGGCTAGGATGTCCAGATTGGCCTGGGTGTTACGGTAAATTGACTCCAATCCAAGCTCAGAACGAAATAAGTAAGGCACAGGCTGAAAATCCCAATGGCCCCGTAACATTTTATAAGGCTTGGACAGAAATGGTTCACAGGTACTTGGCCTCAATAGTGGGAGTTATGATTTTGGCAATTCTTCTGAAGCATTTGCCTCTTTCTATTTTCAAGCATGACACACCAAGCCATGAGAAAGGTATTATTTTGCCGGCGATACTATTTGTGGCTGTTGTTTTTCAGGGAATGTTGGGCAAATGGACAGTTACTATGCTTTTAAAACCGGTGATTGTAACCCTACATTTGGCGGGAGGAATGTTTATTTTGGGTTGTTTGGCTTTTATGTCGGGGCGATATTTGAGTCTGTCGCCAGTAATAATGACTAGTTTTCGTAAAAGAATTAACTTCCTGGTTTGGATTACAATAGGTATTGTTTTCTTCCAGATTATGTTGGGGGGGTGGGTTAGCACTAATTATGCGGCGTTAGTTTGTGCAGATTTGCCGTTATGTCAGGGAATGGTATTCCCGCCGATGGATTTTACGGAAGGATTTAATATTTTCAGAGCATTAGGGAAAAATAGTGAGGGTGGAGATCTATCAATTTTAGGTTTAACCTCAATTCATTGGCTACATCGAGTAGGAGCTATAATCGCCTCCAGTGTTATATTTTATTTGGTTTATAGCCTGATAACACGAACAGATCTAATGATTCATGCCCTAATTCTATTTGGAGTTTTGATCATTCAAATTTTTATTGGAGTAATAAATGTGTTGTTTTTATTGCCGTTTTCGGCGGCTGTTGCTCATAATACAATGGCGGGGGGATTGCTATCGGTTTTGGTGATGCTAAAATCTCGACTGAATAGCTAGTTACCAGTTACCCCATGTTTATATCATTAAAATTTGAGAGCAACTTTGGCAGACTTGGTCGCCTTATCCAGCTGACAAAACCTAGGGTGGTGTCCTTAATTGTTTTTACAGCAGCGATTGGCATGTTCATGTCTACGGAAGGCCCAGTTCCGCTTGGCTCTTTCGTCTTTGGTCTTTCTGGAATATGGCTGATAGCTGGTGCAGCAGCAGCAATCAATTGCTTGGTTGAACAAAAGATTGATTCAATGATGGCTAGAACCAGAGCTCGACCCAGTGCTACTGGCGATATTCATCTCACTGAGATTATACTTTTTTGCTTAACTTTAGGAGGGGCCGGGCTAGCCGTGTTGTATATCCTCGTCAATCCGCTTACCATGTGGTTGACGTTGGGTACTTTTGTTGGTTATGCAATAGTATATACGGTTATTTTAAAGCCGTTAACGCCTCAGAATATTGTTATAGGCGGCGCTTCAGGAGCGATGCCACCAGTCCTGGGCTGGACCGCTATCACCGGGGAAATCTCTCCAGAGTCGTTATTATTATTCTTAATAATTTTCGCTTGGACCCCTCCGCACTTTTGGTCATTAGCTCTTTATCGTAAGGATGAATATGCTAAAGCCGGGGTGCCCATGCTTCCGGTCACTCATGGAGATAAATATACTCAAATACAGGTCCTTTTGTATACCATTATATTGATAGCTGTAACCCTGCTACCTTTCGCAGTAGGGATGAGTGGTGCAATATACCTTATAGGGGCATTACTACTGAATGGATTTTTCCTCAGGTATGCCATAAAAATATGTAGATCTTATAGTGATGCAATAGCAAAAGCCACTTTTAGATATTCAATATTCTACTTGGCCGGTCTTTTTGTGTTTTTGCTTGTTGACCATTATGTTAAATTGACTTAGGTGAATAAAAAAAACTCAATTACTCAGTTTTTTTTATGGGTCTTTCCCTGCGTATTCATTTTTATCGCCTGCACTAATTCGCCTAAAGCAAAATTTGCGGGAACTGATATTACTGGGATTGAGATTACTAGTGATGCCAAACTTATTGACCAATACGGTCAATTAAAAGGATTAAAAGATTTCAAAGGGAATATAGTTATTTTGTTTTTTGGTTTTACCAGTTGTCCAGATATTTGTCCAACAACTTTGTCAAAACTCAAACATGTGAGGGAGCGTCTTGGTAACAAGGGGGATAGGCTCAAAATTGTTTTTGTTTCATTGGACCCGGATAGAGATACCCCTAATGTTCTGAACGGGTATTTGTCTAATTTTGGGAGTGGCTTTGAGGGACTAACTGGCGATCCGATAGAAATTGACAAGTTTGCTAAGGCTTTTAAAATATTTTATCAAAAAAGTGGAAACCTTAATGAAAACTATACCATTGATCATTTTGCAGGTAGCTATATGCTGGATTCCTCTGGACGACCGCGTGTACTGTTAAGTCATAGCCAGTCTGTTGACCAAATCATTCACGATTTCCATCAAATAGATAATAATGGGTAAATGCGACCGTTTGGTTGCAGACTATTCAGTTGCCGAAATATAGCTTTTTAATTTTTCCATAGCCTGCACTTCGATCTGTCTTACTCTCTCGGCTGATATCCCTAGTTCCTTTGACAGTGTTTGTAGTGTCACCGACTTTCCCTCTCCTAGCCATCGGGCTGTTATAATTCGTCGGCTTCTCGAAGGTAGTTTCTCTAGCGCCTCTAGTAACTGCCTTGTTCTTGCTTGTCCCCATTGTTTTTTCTCTAGGATATACTGCGGTTCATCTTTAGGGTTGCTGATTTGGTTAAAGCTATTTAGTGGCGCTTCATCATCAGAGCTCAGATCTAACGAGGTTTCTTGTTCGCTAAATCTCTTCTCCATGTTCAGCACATCATTAACATTCACTCCTAGGGATTTAGCAATTTCGTTAACCTCTTTAGGTTTTAGTGTTTTGCCGTCTTTTCTAAAGCTCCTGAGATTGAAAAATAATTTTCGTTGAGCTTTAGTAGTAGCTATTTTGATCAACCGCCAATTGCGTATTACGTATTCATTAATTTCAGCTTTGATCCAGTGGATTGCGAAAGAAACAAGCCGTACACCTTTCCCGGGGTCATACCTTCTGACTGCCTTCATTAGGCCTACATTCCCTTCTTGGATTAAATCAGCGAATGGAAGCCCATATCCCATATGATTCTTGGCAATCGAAACGACTAGTCTCAGATGAGACAAAACAAGCTGTCGAGCAGCATTGAGGTCACCAGTATCTCTAAATTGTAGGGCTAGCTTGGTTTCCTTCTCTTTGCTGAGGATAGGGTGAGATTTAATTTCTTGTAAATAACCCTCTAATCCTGCGGCAGTAGGAAATGGGGTCGAAGTTATCAGAGCATTTGTCATAATTCCACCTTTCCCTCGTATTTTAGCACTCATGGCATCGGAGTGCCAGTACTTTTATAAACGTATGAATTGTATCAATATTCTAAATTTTTGAGGTGCCTAGCACTTGCAACCCATGCCCCCAGCCATCCCAAGGTGAACCCTGTAGTCAATACCAAGAGAATTTGGTTAAGGTTAGGTCCGGTAATGACAAATATGGAATTATAGAGAGTTGCTAATTTCTGAAGGTTATAATTAAAAAGTGAGAAAAGGCCTAAGTTGAGAAAAATGGCCCCAAGGCTACCAATAACTCCCTGAAATGCGCCAAAATATAGAAATGGTCGTCGGATAAAGGAATTGGTTGCCCCAATTAGCTTTGATATCTCAATTTCTTTTTGTTGTATGAGTATTTGTAACCTAATAGTATTAAGCATAATTACAACTAAGGAAGATGCTAATAGAATTGTTAATAGGATAAGCATCACATTGCCTAGAGTCACTAAAATATGAAGTTTTCTCAACCAGTCTGAATCAACCTGAATGTCATCAACGCCTTCAAGTTTGCCCACCTCGTTACTGAATTGAGTAATAACCGCAGGCTCAGTGCTAATTGGAGTCACCACAAAGGCATCCGGTAAAGGGTTGCTTTCTATGCCCATTATGATTTCCTTAAGATCGTCTCTAGATTGCAGGGTTTCTAGTGCTGTTTGCTTTGAGATAAAAGTATATTTGGATACTTGCGGGGATTTGCGTAAGGCTTCCTCGATAGTAGAAATAGAGGCTTTGCTAACATTTTTGGAGAGAAATAAGCTAACCTGAGGTTCTGCGCTAAGACTGGATGAGTATTTTGATAAGTTATCAACTATTATAAGGAACATCAGCGGTAACCCGATGGCCAAACTAAAAACGATAGTATTAAAAAAGGCATGCAGCGGTTGCTTAAAAATTTGTTTGAATGAGTGGTTTAGTGCATCAACGTGGGAAAAAATAAAATTCATTTTTTTATCTCTCCCTTCTCGAGGTAAATACTTTTCGCGTCCATATTACGAACCATATCAAGGTTATGAGTAGCCATTATTACTGTTACTCCAACCCGGTTAAAATCCTGCAATATCTCTATAATCTCCATTTCATATGCTTGGTCAAGGTTGGCAGTCGGTTCATCGGCAAGCAAAATGGCTGGTCTATTAATAATCGCCCTAGCGATGCAAAGCCTTTGCTGTTCGCCACCGGACAAAGTTATGGGCATGGATGCCTCCTTCCTCAATAATCCCACTTTATCGAGTGCTGCCCTAACTCGTTTAGGAATCTCTGACCGGGGGAAACCAGATATAAATAGCGGTAGCGCAACATTTTCAAAAACACTGCGATCCATTAGCAGCTTTAGGTCTTGAAAAATTAATCCAAAATTCCGCCGTAAGAATGGAAGAGAATTGATATGCATTTTCGTTATGTCCTGACCACCTATGAGTATTGAGCCTGTATTTGGTCTTTCTAAAGCGCCAATCAGGCGCAACAGTGTTGTTTTCCCTGCACCTGATGGCCCTGTGATGAAGAGCATTTCTCCCTCCTTAATGGATAAAGAAACGTCATGGAGGATTGGCGTGCTTTCGTTATAGGTTTTAGTTATATTTCTGACTTCAATCATATTTTTAGTATAACAATCTATTTATATAAGTTTTCATTTCAGAAAATCTGCTACAAATTCATCCGCGTCAAATGATTTAAGATCGTCGATTTTCTCACCTGTACCAATGAAATAGATTGGCGGCCCATTTTCTTTGGCAATGGCCACGAGAGAACCCCCCTTTGCGCTACCGTCTAATTTAGTTAAAATTAATCCGTCCACACCGATTTTGTCGCTAAACGTATTAACTTGACTAATGCTATTTTGACCCGTATTGGCATCAATTGTAAGTAACGTTATTAAGTTTGCTTGATGGCGATTTTGCTCCGCAACCTTTTTTATCTTCTCAAGCTCCTTCATCAGGTTTGGTTGATTCGGTAGCCGCCCTGCAGTATCAATAATGGTAACGTCGATGTTTCTATCAATGGATTTTTTGATAGTCTTATAGGTTACAGTTGCTGGGTCTCCATCCTTAGCAGAAACCACATCAATAGAGATTTTTTCACCCCACCTGATAATTTGTGCGGTCCCTGCAGCCCTGAAGGTGTCTGCTGCGCCCAATAATACAGAAAGATCTTTATTTTTGAACCTGTTTGCTAATTTGCCAGCAGTGGTCGTTTTTCCAGAACCGTTGACCCCAATTAACAATATTATGGTGGGCATGACCTGTATAACGTTTAGCGGCCTCTCAAAAGGCTTTAAGATTGATAGTATTTCGTTCGATAATACCGTGGTCACTGTTTCTTTTGTATCTGAACCTGAGAAATTGCATTTAGCTACAAGGCTTTCTATGATTTGGTTAGTGGCCTTTATCCCTATATCTGATTCAAGTAAAGTGTCTTCTAACTCTTCTATCAACTGGTGTTTGTCGACTTGTGTCGGATCATTGAAAAGCCTTTCAATCTTTACCCTCAACTTACTTATCTTATTCTCAAAACTTTTCTTCATCTGTGCCTTCTAAGCCTATAATTTAGTTAGAATAGATATTTTTTACGTCAACATATTCTACACGGCAAAAAGGTAAAATTAATAAATGAAGACTAATAAAAATCAAGTCCGAATAATAGCTGGGGCGTGGCGTGGCCGATTCGTTATCTTTCCGGCTCTAGTAGACCTTAGACCAACCTCAAATAGGGTTAGAGAAACTTTATTCAATTGGTTAGGGTCGTCTATTTCAGGTATGACTTGTCTTGATCTTTTTGCTGGTAGTGGTGCCCTAGGATTCGAGGCCGCCTCCCGAGGTGCTGGTGAGGTTGTGCTTGTAGATCGCAATTCATCGGTTTGCAAATCCTTAAATATTTCTGCTGATAGGCTTTGTGCCAGACAAGTAGAAATTCACAGATCAGAAGCTTTAGATTTTTGTACTTCTGATACTAGACGGTTTGATTTGGTTTTTTTGGACCCCCCATTCGAAATGGATTTTCATGATAAACTATGGTCTGGAATAGAGAACAAATTAAAACCGGGATCTTTACTATATTTTGAATCTAATAGACAGGAGGAATTGCCCGGTTGTTACACAAAGCAGCGCAAATCAAAGGCGGGTAATGTCATATATACGTTATTAGAATATAGGCCCTAATGAGTAAAATAATTAGAAAAATTGTTTACCCTGGTACGTTTGACCCAATTACTAAAGGTCATGAGGACCTTATTAGTAGGGCAGCCAGAATGTTCGATGTGGTGACAGTGGCCGTAGCCGCTGGCGGAGGGAAAAAGCCCCTGTTTACGCAAAATCAGCGAGTGCAGATGGCGCAGGATTCATTAAAATCACTAGAAAACGTCACGGTGGACAGTTTTAACGGATTATTAGTGGAGTATTTGAGAGTCAAACATGTTTCCGTTGTTCTGCGGGGAATTAGAACAGTGTCAGACTTCGAGTACGAAACTCAGTTGGCTGAAATGAATCGAGATTTGTACGAGAACATAGAAACAGTGTTTCTTTCTCCAGCAAAAAAATATATGTTTGTATCGGCCTCTATGGTGCGAGAAATTGCAAGTTTCCAGGGAGATATATCAAAATTTGTCAGCCCTGCTGTTCTCCTTTATTTTGATAACAAATAATATTCCGAACAAGTATTGAGATGGCCTTAATAATTACTGATGAATGTATTAATTGCGATGTGTGTGAGCCGGTTTGTCCCAATAATGCTATTTCGCAAGGTGAAGAAATCTATCACATAAATCCAAGCAAATGTACTGAATGCGTTGGGCATTTCGACACCCCACAGTGCCAGGAATTGTGTCCGGTTGAATGTATTCCCCTAGACCCCAACAACATTGAATCCGAAGAAGATTTAAAAAGAAAATATTTTCACCTTTCAAGGTTGGAAGCTTAGTTTGATTTATACCTGACATTTTCTACAAAAATATGTCGCTCTTTGTAAGAGTGTTTCTTTGACTATCTTTGACTTGCAAATCTGGCAAGGCAAGCCGCTTCGATTATATACTTTATATTTTAACTGAAAATACCCGGGCGTCCCTTGCGGGTTTACATAGTCTTGCAATGAGCTGCCGCCTAATTTAATAGCTCTTTTTAGAATTTTTTTTATAGCTTTAACCAGACCTTCGCATCTATCTTTATTAAGTTCCTTCCCTAATATTAATGGATTTATTCTGGCCTCAAACAGTGACTCATTAGCATAGATATTGCCTACCCCTGTTACTATTTGGTTGTTCATTATTAGTGATTTTATACTGGCGTTTCTACCTTTTAATTTAGTGGATAACCATTCCCTATCAAATTTTTTACTCAAAGGTTCGGGAGCGAGATCTCTAATTAATCGGTGTTTTAAGGGGTTTTTTGACTCCCATAGAACAGCTCCAAATCGCCTAGGGTCATTTAGTCGAAGCAAAGACTTGTTCTCGAAATTTAATTCAAAGTGATCATGTCGCTTAGGCTTGGAATCAATCGGCATTATTCTGAGGCTTCCAGACATGCCAAGATGAATGATTAGTGATCCAGGACGACAGTGGAAGATTAAATATTTTCCACGCCGTGTTATTCGTAGCAATTTTTGTGTTGGTAAGTTATTTTTTAGATCGCCGCTTGGTATTGGCCACCTTAACTTTGGTTGCCGAATTATTACTTTTGTAATGGTATGGTTTATAAGGTGCTGCTCTATTCCGCGTCTAGTTGTTTCAACTTCTGGTAATTCTGGCATAACATTATGATTGAGGAGTCGCGACCTCAAAAGGATCCAACAATCTATTTCCAGCGTCTTCACCTAACTGATAACCCATTTTTTCGTCTTCTCTAACAAATAAGTGACCACGCTCGTTTTTAATTATATGAAAAACTACCGAGGTTCCTGATGAGGTATTAACCCTCGCTTTTGTCCCCACCAATGGTCCTTCAAAAGGTTGGGCAGTTAAGCTCGAAGTTAGTTTCCATCCAATTACCCATTGATTCAGGTGGTCCGGCGAGAGGTCATTATCTATACTTGTTGGTAATAAGCTTACCTTTTTCCATGAACCATTATCTTCTTGAACAACTTTCCAGGATTTAAATTCTATGGATGTAGGAATTTCGTCGACAGAAAGTATCTTGTGACTAAAGAATTTTTCTAGGTCTCCCGGTATACTATAGCCAAGATGAGGTGCCACCAAGTAAGCTGCGCCTTCGGTTTTTAAATACTGTTCATTTGTTATTTGGTTAATCTGTCCGAAAAGGAATTTTTGTCCGTTAATAGTGAGTGTGATGTCAGGCAAATCAAAACCAAATTCCTCTTGATCGTAATCATTTATCTTATGCGCACTCCTGGCTTTTACTATTTCAAGGACTCGGTCAATTTGGAATTCGGATACCCTTGCATGATTAGGTTTGACCATACGCCAGGTATTACCTGACCTTTTTATAACTATCTCTTCCTGGTTTTTTCTGTGGACTTTGATGAGATTAACGTCTTCAGTGTTTAGCCCTGAAATAGGTACCGTTCTATCGACCGTATCAGTTGGCCAAAATTGTATAAACATAAAAAGGCCTAAAAGAAAACTCAGAAGGCAAAGGTTTAGTAATAAACGAGCTTTCAAGCTTGCCTTCTCCTCCACCAAACAAATACCCCTGTTATGATGAAAATAATGGGGAGACAAAAGAAGATATTCGCAAGTATAAAGACTCCGCGGTTTATCTCTAAGGACTGGTCGATTTTAGACTTTGGCTGGATTGCTATAAGGTTTTCATCTCCAGTTAGCCAGTTTACTGCATTAACTCCAAAATCTAGGTTGCCTAGTAGCCCCAGGTGCTGGTTAGAGAGAGAGTTTCCTGTTCCTACCACTATGATCCTTTGTGTTTTTTTTGCTAACGGTCTTTCAAATGCCCCTGCTACAGTTATCGGGCCGCGAACATCGATTTTGGGATCAAAAGAAGGATTATCAAAGTCATTGACTTCAAGCCAACCTTGATCAGCCACTTCAACCAATGGGGTGAAAATGAAATCGGATTCTCCCTGGTGTTGAATTGACTGTGCGAATGGGAAAACACTAGTCATGCTTGACCCTCTAGTTGCAGGATGCTCGTGATACCTTGATACTAGGGCAAAAGCAGGAGATAGATTTAGAGTTCCTGCCCTGGGGTCAAATGCCATGCCATTAGTTAATTTCAATCCAATATAGTTGGACAAAACACTCATCCCTCGCGATTCATTGTGCTCTATTAACCATAGTAGATTTCCTCCGGACTCCAGGAATCTTTTAATTCTATTTGTTTCGCCAGGCAATAAATCTGACTTGGGGCTGGCAATTATTAGTAGTGAAGCGGTTTCATTAATATTTAATTCTTGGGTCAAGTCTATGGTCGCCAACTTAAAGCCTGTTTTGCTTAATTGTTGGCCAAACGCACCAATATCACGAGGAGCGTTCCCGTCGATAGCTCTTTCTTTGTGACCTTGAAGTACAAAAATCGTTTTATCAGATGCTCTAGAAAGGCGAACGAATAAATTTGTTAATTCTTGCTCGGTGAGAGTGCTTAGATTTTCTTGCCGTCCTTGATATTCAATTACAAGTTCGCCATCAAAGCGAATACCAGCTTCCTCTGCCTTTTTCGGATTCTCCCTTGGATCAATAAATGTAACATTTATGTTAGGTTTAGCTCGTTTGTATGGTGCTAAAAAACCGTGGATAGTTGGTCGAAGAGAACCTTCAACATCATTTTTAGATACGAAAGCTGTGATTTTTATAGGGTGTTCTATACGTGAGACAAAATCCAGAGAAGCCTCGGAGAGAGAATGTCTTTTGTTGCTGGTCACATCCCATTGCTGATCAATGTTATCACTTAGATAGCCCAGTGAAATTGTCACACCAAGAAGGAGGATGACAAAAATACCATTTTGTATTCGAAATTGATTTTTCAAATTTTTGTCAATTTTCATGATTGCAGTCTATCCGCATCAAGTCTTCTGATAGACAAAATAATAAAAACGGCAATAATTAACATAAAGTAGGCTATATTTTTGAGTGCTATGGTTCCCTCTAAGAAAGGTTCCCAATGCGAGAATATTGAAATGAGGTTTAGGACACTTTCCGGGTCAGGATTTGTTAAATTAATAATCCAAAGGCCTAGTGCTACGGCCAAGCTAAGGATCGCTGCTACGACCGGATGGTTAGTCAAGCAGGACACAAAAAGCCCTATGGCTGAAAATGTAGCCCCAAGTAGGCTAATACCTAAGACGCATGAGAACAATAAGCCAAAATCTAATGCTCCTCCAGGCAAAACGGAAAGGCACATTAGGAAGGTTATAAAAAATATTATTTCTAGGAAAAGCACTGTGGCCAAAAATTTCCCTAGGATTATTTGTGTCATAGATAGCGGTGCTGATATTAAGAAAATAATAGTCTGATTTCTTCGCTCTTCAGCGATTAGTCTCATGGTGAGTAAAGGTACCGAGAAAAGCATAACTATAGCCGCTATACTGAACACCGGGGTGACTACCACTTCGGTGAGTCCTGGGCCGTCCGACATGCTGGCTAGCTGTGCTTGCATCATAGAGAAGTTCTCGAGTTGGCTCATAAAAATGAATGAAAAAATCCCTTGAAGGAATGCCATGAGAACCCAGGCAAGAGGAGAGGCAAACATTGATTTGAGTTCTTTGCTAATAATGGCCGAGATCATATTAATTCGCAGTTTTGGTAAGGTTAACAAAAACCTCTTCAAGGCTAGCTTGGACTTGGTTAAGTTTTATAATCTTCCAGCCGTTTTTTACTGATGACTCAACTATTGCATCAGTGGGGTCGCTGGTCTGGCTAGATATTCGGAAAGAGCCATTACCTTTCTGTTCAACCACTACGTTACCAAGCTTTACTGATATTTCTTCGTTTGTCGGAGGGCTACGAAACTCTACCTCAATAACACTTTCACCTTTAGCGTTTTGCATGCTTTTAATTGTGTCACTGAAAGCGACTTTGCCATGATCAAGAATATGGACCCTATCACATACAGCCTCAACTTCAGGTAATATGTGGGTTGATAAAATAATACTATGTTTGTCACCCAAAGATCGAATCAGTGATCTTATTTCTCTAATTTGGTTTGGATCCAGTCCGACGGTAGGTTCGTCTAAAATGATCACATCTGGCTCGTGAATGATAGCTTGCGCAATGCCTACCCGTTGTCGGTATCCTTTGGAGAGAGCATTGATTAGCCGCTTCCCCATGTCTTCTAGGCCACATTTTTGCTTTGCTATTTGCACAGCATTTATAATTTCTTTTCGTTTTATTTTTCTTAAACGACTTGCAAGGCCTAAATACTCATCAACCCTTAACTCTTTATACAAAGGAGGGACTTCAGGAAGGTATCCTATTCGGTTTTTAGCTAATGTAGGTTTTTCAATCATGTCCATACCACAAATGCTAATGGACCCAAGGGTAGGGGCAAGGTTCCCAGTAATCATTTGCATGGTTGTTGTCTTTCCAGCGCCGTTAGGTCCTAACAAACCAATCACCTCCCCCCGCCGAAGCTCCAAGGACACATTGGACACAGCTAGGTTGGTACCATAGAGCCGAGACAGTCCCTGAGCCGAGAGGGTAACGTCCGATTCGCGAGATTGATTTTTTTCCATGTAAGTTATCTGAATTACGGGTTTCTTTAAGGTCTTCTTTTACTAATTGTTGAGGTCAACGCTAATTCGACCTAAACTAATCGAGTTTGCGCCTTAACTGTCATTTTATTAAATTTTTGGATGTTTTGTATATAGTGTTGTTAAAGCTTTTTTCTATCAGGGTGTTTTTAATAGGTTCCATGTTGCTCTTGCAGGCCGAGCTCGCGGAGGCGTACCCGCTTTATCTGGCTGAATCCTCTGAAATTCCAGAAGCTAGGCAAACGACAGCAGACGAAAAAGAATCAGTTTCGATTCCTTTCATTAAGGGCGATTTAGAAAGATTTGGTGATGTAACTGAGCTTAATTATTTATATGTGTTGGGCGAATTGTACGCCCAAAGAGGGGATTTTATTTCTGGTGCGAGATTAATCTTCAAAGTAGCAGAGGTTACCCGAGACCCACGACTGGGCAGACGGGCTCTTCAGCTTTCATTAAAAGCTCAGGAGTTAGAGTTATCAATTTCGGCAACAAATCTGCTAATGGATTCTCTTGGAAATGATTCATTAGCCATCGGCCTGATTTTCTCGACATTGGGGGCTGAGAAGAATCTGACCCTTGTTTTGGGTGTAATGGGAAAGGTGATAAGGCGAGTTCCGGAGGAGTCGGTGGGTAGGTTTTTTATACAATTGACAGATTTCATCAGTAATCATAGCAACCGAGACCAGACGTTATCTGTGGCAAGTGATATATTGAAAGGGTTTGACCAAGTTCCGGAGAAGCACTTTTTTTTAGCAAAGGCCGCCCAGTGGGCTTCTGATTTCTCTCTGGCTCTTATCAGGGTGGAGCAAGCATTGTCTATTAAACCTGATATGGCCCGAGCCATCGTGTTAAAGGCAAATCTTTTGTCGAGGGATAATCCTCAGGACGCTGTGGGTATTCTTAAAGGCTTTGTCGATAAGTACCCCGGGAAGGATTTCGTGCGTGTGGCGTTGGCTCGAGCCCAATTTTTGAATGGTCAGCTTGAGGAGTCGCGCAATGAATTTTATAAGCTTAGTACAAAGAATCCCCAAAACTCATACTATGCTTACTCGATCGGAATTATATCTTCAGAAGTTGGGGATTGGCGAACAGCTGATCAATATCTTCAGTTAGCTTTGAAAATGGGGCATGTGCTCCAGGAAACTATTAAGTTTAAACTTGGGGTTGTCAACGAAGAGCTTGGCAAACTTGAAGATGCTGGTCGATGGTATATGTCGGTAGAGCGAGGGGAAAATTTTATTTTAGCTAGAGCTCAATATGTTGGTATTTTGATAAAACAAAACAAGTTTGACCAAGCTCAGAACCTACTTAATTCCACGAAACCTGAGGGCGAGAGCCAGGAGGTTCAATTACTGCAGGCTAAAGCGTACCTATATCGAAAGATTGGCGAATACCAAGAGGCCTTCGATATTTTGAATGCGGCCATTGATAATTGGCCTAATCATCAAGAATTACTTTACGACATTGCCATAGCTGCTGAGAAAATCAATAGAATTGATTTGGTTGAAAAACATCTTGTCTACCTGATAAAACTCAACCCTAAACATGCACAGGCTTATAATGCCTTGGGATATACGTTGGCTGAGAGAACGCAAAGATACAATGAGGCCTTTGAATATATTCAGAGTGCCCTTAAATTAGAGCCACATGATCCATACATTTTGGATAGTATGGGGTGGGTTTGTTTTAAGATGGGAGATGTTCTCTGCGGAAAGAAGTATCTAAAGGCTGCATACAAAGTGAGACCAGATCCTGAGATTGCAGCACATTTGGGTGAGTTGCTTTGGCAAGAAGGGCAAAAAAAAGAGGCCGAAAAAATTTGGAGAGAATCGTTGGACGCTAATCCAGATAGTGATCCCCTGAAATTGATAATTGAAAAGTATCTTGACTAATAGAAATTATCTTATAGTGCTATTTAATTGTTTTTTGATCGGGCTTCTAGCTAGCCTTGTCGGGTGCACTCTCATTAGCGGTCCGAGGGTGGCCGAGGACGCTGACCTTTACTACAAGGCTGTTGGTAGGGTTGCAGCCAGGGTGGGGGATAAAAAGCCTTACGCTACTAGGTTTAGGTGGACGCGAAGTTCGGTTAAGGACGATATCTATATCTTTACCGCTCTTGGTAATGGATTGGCACAAATAAGTATGAAGGATGGTAAGGTACTTATTGTTACAAGTAAGGGCGATGCCTATCGAGGAGATACCCCAGAAAAGGTAATTACAGAAATATTGGGGTGGTCATTGCCGGTGAAAGGTTTGCAATTCTGGCTCATTGGGAGGAGTGACCCTCGCTCCCCAGTCATCGATGAGAAATACGATGATTTTAATCGGATAGTCGGATTTTCACAGCAGGGTTGGTCGGTTCATTATGCTGCTTTTTCAGAAAAACAATCATTGCCAAAAAAAATAGTGTTAAATTATGATGAGCTTAAGTTGCGAATTATTATAGACAGATGGGTGATTAGTGACCTTAACTATATCTTGCCAAAATAGTGTTTTTTTGGCGCCGGCAAAGATCAATTTATTTTTGCATTTGATTGGCAGAAGAGAGGATGGATACCACCTTATCCAAACGGTGTTCATACTAATAGGGTTATTCGATAAACTTAGGTTTTCAGTTAGAACAGATGGTGTGATTAAGCGTGGACAAGGTCCAAAACTTATTGACCCAAATCAAGATCTTTGTGTAAAAGCTGCTAAGATCTTACAAAAGGAGGGTGGCTGTACTCTTGGAGCTGATATTGAATTGACTAAAGTTATTCCAATAGG
>MDTG01157717.1_pt1 | contig 16860 bp, 17 predicted proteins | sample 811421 | NCBI WGS metagenome assembly MDTG01 (sample SAMN05326645, study PRJNA326480) | marine metagenome | isolation source: seawater | place: Pacific Ocean: South East | collected 2011
AAGGTCACCTGCTTTAGCAGCAAAAGAAATAGAAAGCGCAGAAACTAACACAAGTAATGTTTTAGTTATGTTTTTCATTTTTTTCCTTTTTGTTAATTATTAATTAATAATAATGCTGAATTTTTAACAAATTATTCATTTATTTAGTCTCTAAATTCAGTAAAACCTTGTCTTTTTTGACCATTGTTGTAAAAATACAACACTATAAAATCCTATTATTACTAAATAAATGGTGATTATAACATTTTTGCCGATATATATGTTTATACTATAAAAATTATGATTTTTTTTAAGATTAACGCTCTCCTAAAAGCAATACTTTTATTATCCTTTTTAATACTTACAGCTTGTGGCATGTACGAAAAAGTAGATCAACGAGAACGTCCAGACGGAGCTAAAGCAAAAGCTAGAAAAAACATTGAAGAAGGAAAGGGAGTTTCAGTTGGTAATATCACCAAAGGAATTGGAAGAGGAACTAACTACGAATTTAGTTCATCTAATCCTATGTGGAGAGCCTCGTTAGAAACTTTAGATTTTCTTCCGCTAACAACTGTAGATTATTCTGGTGGTGTAATAATAACTGATTGGTACTCAGATGACAATTCTGCAAAGGAGTCGATTAAAATTTCTTTAAGGTTTTTATCAAATGACATAAGAAGCGAAAGTTTGAAAGTGATAGTTCATCAAAAGATCTGTTCTGCTGATCTTAATTGCAAGGTAGTTCTTTTGTCAGAAACAAAAATTAAAGAAGAATTGCATTCTACTATACTTAAAAAAGCTGCTTTATTAGAAAAAGAATCTAAAAATAAAAAGAAGAAGAAGTAAATTCTTAATGGAAAGAGTAAATTTTCAAGTAATTGAAAAAAAATGGCAAGAAAAGTTTAACTCCTCAAAGTTACACAATAAGGGTGGAAAAAAATTTTATTGTCTTGAGATGTTTCCTTATCCGTCTGGAAAAATTCACATGGGTCATGTGAGAAATTACACAATTGGTGATGTTATAGCTCGTTACAAATATTTAAATGGTTTTAACGTTTTGCATCCTATGGGTTGGGACTCCTTTGGACTACCAGCTGAAAATGCTGCAAGACAAAATAATTCAAAACCCAAAGACTGGACAGAGGAAAATATAAAAACGATGAAATATCAACTTAAAATGCTTGGGTTATCAATAGACTGGGATTTAGAGATATCTACCTGTAATAAGGATTACTACAAACATCAACAAGAATTATTTATTGATTTTTATAATCAAGGACTTGTTTCTAGAAAGGAAACCTACGTCAATTGGGATCCTGTTGAAAAAACTGTGCTAGCTAATGAACAAGTAATAAATGGTAAGGGCTGGAGATCTAATGCAGTAGTAGAAAGAAAAAAATTATCACAATGGTTTTTTAATATAACAAAATTTTCAGATCAACTTTTAAATGACTTAGAAGATCTGAGTGGGTGGCCAGAAAAAGTTAGGTTAATGCAAAAAAATTGGATTGGCAAATCGACTGGCTGTGAATTAGATTTCGAAATAAAAAGTTTAAATAAAAGACTAAGAATATTTACAACTAGGCCAGACACAATTTTTGGTGCAAGCTTTATTGCTATATCTGCAGATCATGATATTTCAAAAAAATTTAATGATCAGCCTGAATTTAAAAAATTTCAGAAAGAATGTTCAAAAATAGGTACAACAGAAGAAGCTTTAGCCAATGCAGAAAAAATAGGTTTTGACACAAAACTATTCGCTGAACACCCATTCATTAAAAATAAAAAATTACCAATATATGTTGCAAATTTTGTTTTGATGGATTACGGCAACGGAGCAATTTTCGGTTGTCCAGCCCATGATCAAAGAGATTTCGATTTTGCTAAAAAATATAAACTACCAATTATAAAAGTTGTATCTGATGGAAATAAATCTGATGAAGGTGCAAAAATGAAAACTGCTTATACTGGTAGTGGTAAAATTATAAATTCTGAATTCTTGAACGGATTAAACGTAGAAGAAGCGAAAAAAACTGTAATCGATGAAATCGAAAAGAATAAAATTGGAGAAAAAAAAATTTTATTCAGACTAAAAGACTGGGGAATATCCAGACAGAGGTATTGGGGCTGCCCTATTCCAATGATTTATCTTGAAGATGGTTCTATTGTGCCAGTGGATAAAAGTGAACTTCCAGTTACTCTTCCCGAAGATGTAGATTTAAATTCTACTGGAAATCCATTAGAAAATCACCCGAGTTGGAAAAAAACGATTTATAAAAAAACTGGAGAACCAGCAGTAAGAGAAACTGACACTTTAGACACTTTCGTAGATTCCTCATGGTACTTCTTGAGATTTTGTTCTCCCAAAAGCGACAAATTTCCTTTTGAAACTAAAGAGGCAAATTATTGGATGCCCGTCGATCAATATATAGGTGGAATAGAACATGCTATTTTGCATCTACTTTACTCACGTTTTTTTATGAAGGCTATTAAAAAAACAAATAACCAAATTAAATACTCTGAACCTTTTAAAAATCTATTCACTCAAGGAATGGTGTGTCACGAAACATATAAAGATCTTGAGGGGAACTGGTTAAATCCAATGGAAGTTGAAAAAATTACACAAAAAAAAGCAATAAAAAAATCAGATAAGTCTGAAGTTAAAATCGGTCCATCTGAGTCAATGTCGAAATCCAAAAAAAATACTGTCGATCCTGAAATTATGATAAAACAGTATGGTGCAGACGCAGTTAGATGGTTTATATTGTCAGACAGTCCTCCAGAAAAAGATATTCAGTGGTCAGATGCGGGTGTTGTTTCATCGTGTAAATTTTTACAAAAAATATGGAGTTTGAACCAATCAATATTGAATAAAATTGATACAAGCACTAAGGAAAAATTGCAAAAATCTTTTGAAGATAAAATAGATCTTTATGTTTATAAAATTGATAATGCAATAAATCGTTTTCAATTTAATGTTGCTATTGCTCAATTTTATGAGATTTATAGATATTTTAACGAATCTATTAAATTAGAAATAAATAATAAAACTTTAATTAATAATATGATTAAAGTAATGAAATTAATGATTCCTTTTACACCACATCTAGCTTACGAGTGCTTAACAAATTTAAACTGTAAAAAATTAAATCAGTGGCCACAAATTAACGAGAATATCGTTAAAAATAGCGAGATTAAGATGGTTATACAAATAAACGGAAAAACTAGAGATGTTTTAAATGTAAACAGAAATCTAGAAGAAACAGAAATAAATAAATTAGTAAATAAATCAATAAAAGCGAATAAATACATATTAAATAAGAAAATTTTAAAAACTATTTTTGTCAAAAATAAAATTATAAATTACATAGTAAAAAATTAATGAAAAAAATATTTATTTTATCTCTAATGCTCGTTTATATCGCTAGCACTGGCTGTGGATATAAAATTTTAGATAGCGGGGAGACTGAAAATTTCAATATTAAAGAATTAAAAACTTCCGGTGATAAGAGAATAAATTTTAAAATCAAAAATAGTCTAATAATTAATACATCAGGTAACAAAACGCATAATTTAGCAATGGAAATTTATACTGAGAAAAAAAAAGAAATTAAGGAGAAAAATATTAAAAATCAGATAACCAAATACAAAATAATTTTGAATTCGTATGTGAAAGTTAACTTTTTAGAAAAAAATAGAAAAGAAGAATTCAACATTACTTCAATCGGGGACTATCAAGTAGCTAGCCAATATTCTACGACTTTGAATAATGAAAAGAGGTTAATCGAGGATTTAACCAATGAAATCTCAGATAAAATAAAAAAAAAAATTAATTTAATATTAAATGATTTTTAAAAGTTATATTTTAGAGGAAAATCTCAACTCTATTAATAATTATAAAATGTTTTTATTTTATGGAGAAAATCATGGTCTTAAACAAGAGTTTAAAGAAAAAATAAAAACTCAAAATAAAACCAGAGAAATACTAAATTTATTTCAAGAGGAAATAATTAGAAATAAAAAAATCTTAACAAATGAAATTATAAATAAATCACTGTTTAATGAAAAAAAAATAATTTTTATCAATCAAGCAAGTGATAAAATTTTAGATATTCTAGAAGAAAATTTAGCAAGTATACAAGATGAAAAAATTTTTCTATTTGCTGACATGCTCGATAAAAAATCAAAATTAAGAAATTATTTTGAGAAATCTACTAAATGCGGGATTTCACCATGCTATCAAGACAATGAAATAACAATTAAAAAAATTATATTGAAGAAATTAGAAAATTTTGAGGGTATCACAAATCAAATTGTAAAATTTATTTTAAATAATACTGGTTTAGATAGAAACAAAATAAATAATGAAATTGATAAAATAATTAGTTGCTTTACAGACAAAAAAATAGATCCGAATAAAATAGACTCGTTGCTTAACATTAGAACTAATGACGATTTTAACTTACTTAAAAACGAAGCATTAAAAGGAAACAAAAGTATTACTAATAGACTACTGGCTGATACTGTTTTTGAGTCAGAAAATATTTTGTACTACTTGAATTCAATCAATCAAACAATCAACAGGCTGAATGAGATTCACAAAATGAAGAAAGAAAATTCAAACATTGAAACTGTTGTTTCTAGTCTTAGGCCTATAGTTTTTTGGAAAGATAAACAAACTTTAATAGAACAATCAAAAAAATGGAATAATAGTAAAATTAAAACTGCTTTAGGAAAGACATATAATACAGAAATTGAGATTAAATCTAATTCATTTATAAGAAAAGATTTATTAATTAAAAATTTAATATTAGATTTATGTATAACAGCTAATCACGTTTAAGTAGTTTTGAAACTAATTCAAATTGTTCCAAATTTTTATACAAAATTGTAATTTTACCAGAATTATCTTTTTTATTTTGTATATTTACGTTCAATCCTAAATTTTCTTCTATTTTCTTTTGTTCATCTAATATGTTTGAATCAATCTTTATTTGTCCAGATTTCTGAGGTCCTTTTTTATTTCTTACTAATATTTCTACGCTTCTCGCGCTTAAATTTTTAGCGACTATTTCCTCAGCAATATTTGTTGCGCTTGGTAAACCTATAAGTGGTCTCGCTTGACCAGCTGTCAAATTTCCTTCTTCTATCATTGCTATCACATCTTTAGGTAAGCTCAATAAACGCAACGTATTACTAATATGACTTCTGCTCTTGGACATAAAATTTGCAATTTTCTCATGATCATAACCAAATTCTTCGGCCAACCTCTTATAGCCTTTTGCCTCCTCTACTACATTAAGATCGTCTCTTTGAATGTTTTCTACTATAGCTACTTCTAAAGCTTCATTATCGTCTAAATCCAAAATAACAATTGGTACTTCATGTAAGCCAGCTTTTTGTGCTGCTAGCCATCTTCTCTCTCCAGCAACAATTTCATATCTACCTGGATCTACTTTATCTTCTCTAACTGCTATTGGTTGGATTATACCATTTTTCTTTATAGAATTTGCTAGTTCCTTCAATTTTTCCTCATCAAAATGCACCCTAGGCTGATACTTATTCGGACTTAAATCACCAATATTAATGTTTAACCCTTTATTGATCTTAGTGTCGTTTTTTTTAACATCGGTTTTTTGGTCTCCAAAAAGAGCTGTTAAACCTCTACCTAAACCCTTTTTTTTTGATGTTTTCATGCTGCGCTTTCAACGTTTATTTTTTTCTTAAATATGAATTCTTCCGCCAATTTAAAATATGACTTACTACCTAAACAACTTTTATCATAAATAACACAAGGTAAACCATGAGAAGGTGCTTCGGATAATCTAACATTTCTTGGAATTACAGTTTTGTAGACTTTTTCTTTAAAATAATTTCGAGCTTCTTTATCTACCTGTGTAGATAATTTGTTTCTTTTATCAAACATTGTTAATAGAATACCTCGAACTTTTAAATCTGGATTTAAATTAACTTTTATTCTGTCTATTGTCTTGACCAACTGAGTAATACCTTCTAAGGCAAAAAATTCTGTTTGTAATGGCACTAACAATTCTTTAGACGCAACTAAAGCCATTATAGTAAGTAAACTTAAGGAAGGTGGACAATCTATAAAAATATTATCATATCCTGAAATTAATCCATCTTTATCTTTTGCTAAGATTTTTTTTAATACAAAAGCTCTCTCAGAATCATTTGCAGTTTCCACCTCTAGACCAGACAAATTAACATTCGATCCTATAATATCTAAATTTTTAATATTTGTTTTTTGTATCGCATCTTTTAAATCGATTTTTTTAATTAACAAATTGTATACATTGTTATTTTCATCATTATTTGACTTACCTAATCCGGTTGTTGCGTTACCCTGAGGGTCCAAATCAATAATGAGATTTTTCTGACCCAAAATGGACAGTGACGATGCAAGATTAATTACAGTTGTTGTTTTACCCACTCCACCTTTTTGGTTAATCACGGCTATAATAGTCTTGTCTTTCATTATTTTACCTCGACTATAATTATTTTAGAATTATTGTCTGTAATACTTCTTTCCATTTTATAGCTATAATTTGAACTTAAAGATAGATTATTAATTTCCGATTGTGCATTTTTTCCTTTTAAAATTATTAATTTGTGTGGATTTTTTATGATTTCACGTGAAATATTAATAATTTCATCCAATTTTTTGAAAGCCCTGCAAACAATTATGTCAGACTTTATCTTTTTTTTATAAACATTATCCTCCAAACTAACATTTTTTAGTTCTAAGTTTAGCATCATATTTTTCAAGAAATTCCTTTTTACTTGTGATTTTTCGTATAATTTCACGTGAAATTCATTGTTTTCTGCATACATAGCTAAAATAAGCCCAGGAAATCCTGCTCCAGAGCCAAGATCCGCTATTTCATGTTTTTTTGACATATCTAAAAATTTAACAATTTGAGCAGAATCTAATATATGTCTGAACCAAATGCTATTTACGGTATTTTTTGAGATTAAATTATAACGATTATTATATTCCAAAAGATATTTATGAAATTTTCGTAGTTTAATTAATGATATTTTTGAAAATCCCAGCTTTTCTCTAAGCAATCGAGATACCAAGGTATCATTCATTAAGCCGAGGCTCTTTTTCTTGATCTTTTTAAATGAGAAAGAATTAAAACAATAGCAGCTGGTGTAACACCGTCTATTCTTAAAGCTTGTCCTAATGTATTTGGTCTAATTTTATTTAACTTAGACTTAATTTCATTAGATAGACCACTTAAAGAATCATAGTCAAAATGGTCAGGGATAATAATTGACTCATCTTTTTTAAAAGAGGCTATATCGTTTGACTGTCGATCGAGATAACCAAGATAATGTGCATCGATTTCAACCTGTTTGTCTAGATCAACTTCATATCTTGGGATATCAGTAAATATTTGCCTAATTTTTGCCATATTTACATTTCGCTGACCTATAATCTCTAAGGCGGATCTTTTGACTCCATCCATCGCAATTTTGACAGAATATTTTTTTGCCTCGTTAGGTGAAATTAAACTTTTTTTTAATATTTTTGTTAATTGAAATAATTTTTTTTCTTTTTCTAAATAAATTTTTTTTCTTTCTGGATTAATTAAATTAAATTTAATTCCAATAGGTGACAGTCTTTGATCTGCGTTATCAGCTCTTAATGTAAGTCTATATTCAGCTCTAGAGGTAAACATTCTATAGGGTTCAGAAACTCCTTTTGTAATTAAATCGTCAATCATTACTCCAATGTAAGAGTCTGATCTTCCTAAAATGAATTCTCCAGATTCTTTTACCTTTAAAGCGGCGTTAGTTCCTGCAACTAATCCCTGAGCAGCTGCTTCTTCATAACCTGTAGTACCATTAATTTGGCCAGCTAAAAAAAGAGACTTGATTTTTTTGGTCTCCAACGTAACTTTAAGTTCTCGTGGATCTATAAAATCGTACTCAATTGCATACCCAGCTCTTTTCATCTTGACCTGCTCTAAACCCTTGATTTTAGACAATATTTTGACCTGAATCTCCTCTGGAAGTGAGGTGGATATACCATTTGGATAAATGGTATTATCATTTAGTCCCTCTGGCTCTAAAAAAATTTGATGCTTTTGCTTGTCTCTAAATTTAACAATTTTATCTTCAATAGAAGGACAATATCTTGGCCCAACACCTTTTATGTTTCCCGAATACATGGCACTTTTAGAAATGTTATCACTTATAATTTTGTGAACCTCATCATTTGTATAAGTCATCCCACATTTGATCTGCTTGTTATCAATTTTATTTGTCAAAAAGGAAAAGTAATAGTGATCTTCATCTGCTGGCTGCATTTCCAAAGTATCATAATTTATTGTACTTCCATCAAGTCTAGGTGGGGTACCAGTCTTTAATCTTCCAATCTGCATTTTAAATTTTGAAAGTTGTTCACTTAAACCAGTCGATGGTTTTTCATCATAACGGCCCGCTGGCATCTGAGTTTCACCTATATGAATTAAACCATTTAAAAAAGTTCCTGTAGTAAGAATTAACTCTTTTGTTCTGACTTCTTCACCGCTTTGACAGACAAATCCTATTATCTTGTTGCCATTAAACAAAAATTTAACTACCGGATCTGCTATTACCTCTAGATTGTTATAATTTAGTAATATTTTTTGCATATGCTCCTTGTAAAGAGCTCTGTCTGATTGGGTCCTAGGACCTTGTACTGCTGGACCTCGACTTCTGTTTAATAATCTGAATTGAATACCTGATTTATCAGCTACAACACCCATCACACCATCTAAAGCATCAATTTCTCTCACAAGATGACCCTTTCCTAGGCCACCTATAGCTGGATTACATGACATTTCTCCAATCGTCTCAATTTTATGTGTAAAAAGAGCTGTATTTACGCCCATTCTAGCGGAAGCTGCCGCTGCTTCACAACCAGCATGTCCACCCCCTACAATTACTACATCATAACTTCGTTTTGTCATGGGAAGAATGTAAACGTCTAAATTAATAATACAAGAAATATTTTATTTGCCTATACAAAAGTCTTTAAATATTGATCCAAGTATTTCTTCTACATCGACCTTGCCAACTATTCCTCCAAGGTGTCTTGTAGCCATTCTTAAGTCCTCTGCTGCAAGTTCTAAATCTTTGGTCTGATCTTTCTTAAGAAACTTTTCTATTTCTGTTAAACACTCTTTTAATTTTATTCTATGCCTTTCTCTAGTAATTAGAGTAGTAGTATTATGTGAAAACTCTTTTCTTAATTTAACTTTAATTAGATTAATTAGTTTATCAATATTCGTATTATTTTTTACTGACGCTAAAATTGTATCGGCGTCAAATTTATGATTTTGGTTTTTTGTAACATCTGATTTATTAAGCAGAACAATTGAATTCTTGTTAATCATTTTTTGTATTTTATCATTTATTTTTTTTGATGAGTTATCAATAACAACTATGTTTAAATCTGCTTCTTTTGATTTCCCTAATGCTAAAGAAATTCCTTTTTTTTCTATTTCATTCTTAGCTTCCCTTATACCAGCTGTATCAGCAAGTATTACTGGATAGCCATCTATATTTAGATAAGTTTCAATAACGTCTCTAGTAGTTCCAGCTTCATCTGAGACTATTGCCACCTCTCTTTTAGACAATAAATTTAATAAAGATGATTTACCGGCATTTACCTCACCTGTAATGGAGACTCTAAAACCATCTCTAATTTTTTCTCCGACTTTATTATCTTCAATAATTTTTGTTAATTCTGAATGAATTTCCTTAATCGTTTTGTGAGCTTCTTTTAACACCTTCTCAGGTAGATCTTCTTCAGCAAAATCAATTTTAGCTTCGATAAATGCAAGTGATTTAATTATTTTTTCTCTTAAATCATTATAATAATTTGAAGCATTGCCTTGAACTATTTTGATTGCTTGTTGTCTTTGTAATTCTGTTTCTGAGTGAATTAAGTCTCCTATGCTTTCTGCTTTAAGGAGATCAATTTTATCATTTTGAAAAGCAAGTTTTGTAAATTCTCCTGGTTCAGCTAACCTGCAATTCTTTTGCTCCGATAAAACTTTAAGTAAGGCGTTGATAATTGCATTACTTCCATGGATTTGCAATTCTGCTAAATCCTCGCCAGTATAGCTGTTAGGTTCAGGAAACCACAACAATAGGGCCTCTGGATCTATTACGTTGTTGCTTTTTGGATCATAAAATTTACAGAAATTAACTTCATTAGACTTGATATCTCTTAACTTAGTCAAATCTTTGCAAATTTTAAGAGTTTCCTTGCCCGATATTCTGATTATAGCTATTCCTGACGGTCCTCTACCCGATGATAAAGCGTAAATGTTCATTGGGCTATAATGATAAACCTCGATTAGAGATTATTTTACTAAATTTTTTTAAAACCTCATTATTCTTTATATTGTTTACAATTATTTCTTTAAATGGATTCAAATATTTATTTTGCTTGAAAAAACCATGAGTAGCATCAACACCTAAACTCATAATAGTATTTTCAGGTTTTCTACTATTATAAAAATCAATCAAAGCGTAACTATTTTTTATAGAAATACCTAGGCCTGAATAATATTTTATGATTTCTTTTAATTTTTTTATGTCTCTAAGTACTAGGTTAAAACCTTGGCCAGCTACCGGATGTATTGTATGAAGGCCTTCGCCAAGAATTAAAATATTTTTTTTATGATACTGTCTCCTTATATTTAAAGAAATTGGATAAGATTGAATATTGCTAAGGATAATATTTTCATTATTTTTTAATAATTCTAATAATTTATTTTTAATTAAATTAGTGATTTTTTTGGAATTTTTTTCGAAGAAATATTTTTTTACACTCCAGACAAATGAAAAATAGTTTTTTGAAAAAGGAAGAATAGCTAATGGTCCTTCTTTTAAGAAAAACTGACTTGTATTTAAAAATTTACCATTATGTTTCACATAACCAGTTATTGCTATTTCTTTATAATCTTTCTTAATAGACCTTGTTTTTATTATCTTATCGTAAATTTTTGATTGTCCACCCAAACAAAGAATGATCAAATCATAATCTTTAAGTTCAATTAGGTTCTTTATCTCTTTTCGAATTAATTTAATTCTATTTTTGCTGATTTCTTTCAGTAAAATATTTTTAATTTTGTCATTTTCAAAAACATGCATCAGATTAGAATTTGTTTCGTTAAGATTTAAAAAATTTATCTTTTCATTAGCTGTTTCGTAAAAAAGCTTTATATCTTTAGATGGCCAGAATAGTTTTTTATCTAATTTAGAGACATGTTTTTTAATAAATTCAAAATTCGTGTCTGATATAGCTGTTGTTCTTATGTCGTGGTTTTTAAACCCTTTTTTAGCTATCAAATTGACCTCGATTTCGGGTATTTGATTTAGCACCACAGCGGTTACCAAGCCAGAAAGACCATCTCCAATAATACATATTCTCTGTTTATTCATATAAAAATTTTTAACACTTTCATAAAAATGGTAAAAAGTACGTAAAACGATTCGTAATGAATACAAACTTTTTAGATAGTGTAACAAATTTTTTAAAAAAACGAACCTTTGAATTATTGGGTTTAATCCTAATTTTAACAGGTATAGCCCTTGCAATATCCTTTGCAACATACACTCCTGAAGATCCTTCGTTTATTTATGGCGATAGCAACGTTGAAATTAATAATTTCTTTGGCATATATGGAAGTAGCATTGCAGATTTCCTTCTTCAAAGTTTTGGGTTGGCATCTTTTTTACTTTTAGCTAATTTTTTATTCTGGGGGATAAATCTATTAATTAACAAAGAAATTAAGAGAATAATTTTAAAATTATTTTTTGTTATTATATATCTAACATTAGGTTCAATTTTTATCTATCTAACATTTAATAATTCATTTTGGTTGATAGATAACGGGAATTCAGGCTTCGTAGGAGAAATAGGTTATAATTTTATAAATAAAATAGCACCTTGGATTGGCAATGAGTATTCTCTTTTTGTCTTATTTTTTTTAACTATAGGTCTTTTTGTTTTTGCATCAGATCTAAGTATAAATAGAATTGTATCGAAACTATTTAATTTTTTGTTTAGAAAGAAAGAGAAAATTCAGGCATCAACAAATCATATCAATAACAATCTTGAAGGAGATATTTCCTTAACAGAAAAACCTCAACAATCTTTTATTTTTGAAAATGAAGAGGTAAAAATAGCTTCCAAAACAAAAAATAAATATAAATTACCTTCAATAGACTTTTTGGAAAAGGGCTCCTCGAAACCTAGCTTACTAGACATTAATAAGAGTCGCCCTGACTCAAAATTCATGGAAAAAATTTTACTAGACTTTGGTATTGATGGAAAAATTAAAACTATAAACAATGGACCTGTAGTTAGTTTATACGAATTTGAACCTGCTGCTGGTGTTAAAGTTTCAAAAATTATAAATTTATCTGAAGATCTTGCACGTAATACTAGCTCATTATCAGCGAGAGTATCTGTGATCCCTGGAAAAAACACAGTTGGTATTGAAATTCCAAATGAGTCAAGAGAAGGAGTTTCTTTAAGAGAAATTTTAACTAATGAAAGATTTAAATCAAAAGAAATAAAGCTACCTATTGCACTGGGTAAAAGTATTTCTGGCCTACCAATAATAGGTGATTTAACAAATATGCCTCATCTGCTTATTGCTGGAACTACAGGCTCCGGAAAGTCTGTTTGTATAAACACAATTATTGTATCTTTGCTTTACAAATTAGACCCTAATTTATGTAAGTTCATATTAATCGATCCTAAAATGCTTGAACTATCTACTTACGAAGGTATACCTCACTTACTTTCACCAGTAATTACTGACGCAAAAAAAGCTACCTCTGCACTGGCATGGACTGTTAAGGAAATGAACAGCCGTTACAAACTAATGAGTAAAGTTGGTGTAAGAAACATTGATGGTTACAATTCTAAACATAAACTAAAAATGCCTTACATCGTTGTTGTAGTTGATGAGATGTCAGATTTAATGTTGGTAGCCGGCAAAGAAATTGAAAATTATATTCAGAAACTATCTCAAATGGCTAGAGCAGCAGGTATCCACATTATCATGGCAACTCAAAGACCAAGCGTAGATGTTATTACTGGTACAATTAAAGCTAACTTTCCAACTCGTATATCATTCCAAGTAAGTTCTAAAATTGACAGTAGAACTATTTTAGGTGAGCAAGGCGCAGAACAGTTACTTGGAAAGGGTGACATGCTTTTCATGTCATCGGCTAATCGTATAATTAGGATTCATGGTCCATATGTTTCAGAACAAGAGATTGAAAAAATCGCAAATACGTTAAGAGCTCAGGGTGAACCTGACTATATAGAGGAAATTACTACACAGGAAAATAAAGACAATTCAACAATTTTAGCTGAAGATGATAATGAAGATGAACTTTATAACAAAGCTTTGGAAATTATTAAGTCAGAGGGGAAAGCATCTACTAGTTTTCTGCAAAGAAAATTACAAATTGGCTATAATAGAGCAGCTAGGATCATTGATATGATGGAAGAAAAGGGCATCGTAAGTAAAGCAAATCATGTTGGTAAACGTGAGGTTCTATAATCTTGTTTTTTAAAAGAATTTTTTTTATTTTATCACTTAGTTTATTTTCTTTTGATTTATCAGCAAATCAAAAAAATCAAATAATAAACCATATAAATAGTATAAATTCATTAGAGTTTACATTTAATCAAATTATTAATGAAAAATTAGAAATAGGAAATTGTCTTTTAAAATTTCAAGGTAAATTAAAATGTGAATATTTTGATGATAAACAAAAAGAACTTATTGTTAACGATAAAAGAATGGCCTTAACTCAAAAAAGATATAATAAAACTTATTATTATCCTATTTCAAAATCTCCTTTTCTAAATATTTTGTATAAGGACGAGTTGTTGGAAATAGTAAAATTTGGAAAATTAGAATTAACTGAGAACCTTGTAAAACTTATTTATTCAAATGAAAATGAAATAATTATTTTTTTTGATAAAAGAACATTAAATTTAAAAGGTTGGAAAATAATTGACCAATATAATAATAACATTAATTTTTCTATAAATATTATTTCAATGAATGATGATTATAAAGAAGATACTTTTAAAATTCCAAATATAAATTAAGCCACAAAATCAATTTCTTCTTCTTTAAAAATTTCAAAACCTTTAGATTTATAATTCTGTAATGCATGTTTATGGTCGAGACTACAAGTATGCACCCACATTCTTCTAGGATTTTTTCTTGATGCACTAGCAATGGCATGATTTAAAAGCGTCGAACCGAGCTTCAAACCTCTAAACTCTTTTAAAATTCCCATATTTATCAATTCTACTTCATTAGAGACCGGATGATATTCTTGCTCGTAAAATCCAACTAAATCATCATTTTTTTTTAAAATATGAGTTTCCAAATTTTTATTTTCTGCATATTTTAACCATTCTTTATCAGACCAAACTAATCTATCTCTCCAGTAATGATCCACGCCAATTTGTTTGTAAAAAAATTTGTTTAATTCAAAATCTTTTTTATCATCTAAAATTATTTGATAATCGACGGGGATATTTAGTTCAACAGGTTTTGAGAATTCTTTTATTTCCAAAAAATATCTTTTTACTCGTGAAATCATTAATTTACCATTTTTCCTATTTTTTCACCTGCAAATATATGGAAATGCAAATGGGGAACTTCTTGTCCTCCGTCACTTCCAATGTTAGTTAAGGCTCGATATCCTTTTTCTTTTGCACCTAATAAATTTGATACATGCGTTAAAGCCTTATTCAAATATACTATCTCTTTATCAGATGCTTTGTTGTTGAAGTCATTTAAATCAATATATTCACCCTTGGGAATAACCAAAACATGTACTTTTTTTTGTGGATTAATATCATGAAATGCTAAAACATGATCATTCTCATAAACTTTTTTACAAGCTATTTCTCCTCTAAGAATTTTTGCAAATATATTATTTTTATCGTAACTCATTTTTGCCTTTTCTTTAATTCACTCATTACATCTTCAATCTTTATATCATTAGCCTCCAAGTAAACCATCAAATGATAAATTACATCAGCAGCCTCGTGAATTTTATTTGTATTTTTATCAACAGACTCTATCAGCTCTCCAATCTCTTCTTTGACTTTGGAAACACTAAAATTTTTGTCTTTTAACAGTTTATTTGTGTATGACATATCATTTGGTGAGGAATTCTTTCTTTCTCTGATTGTTTCGATTAGGTGCTCTAAATTTTCAAACATATTATAATCTTACTGGAACATTCTTAGATTTTAAATATTCTTTAGTTTCTTTAATTGTAAACTCACCATAGTGAAAAATTGATGCAGCCAAAACTGCGCTTGCTCCACCAGTTTTTATTGCCTCGTATAAGTGCTCTAAATTACCAGCTCCACCTGATGCGATAACTGGAATGCTAACTGATTTTGTAATTGTATTAAGCAGTTCTAAATCATATCCAGTTTTGGTTCCATCCTTATCCATAGAAGTAAGAAGAATTTCACCAGCTCCATTGGCTTCAGCTTTTCTAGAAAACTCAATTGCATCAATTCCAGTTTTTTCCCTTCCTCCATGGGTAAATATTTCCCATTTTCCATTAGAAATTTTTTTAGCATCAACAGCTACTACCATGCATTGAGTCCCAAATTTTTTCGATGCATCTTTTACAAAATTAATATCTCTAACTGCTGCAGTGTTAATAGAAACTTTATCTGCTCCAGCTAGCAATAAGTCTCTTATATTTTCTGTTGTTCTAATTCCTCCTCCAACGGTTAAAGGAACAAAACATTTTTCAGCCGTTTTATTAACTACATCTATGATTGTATTTCTATTTTCATTACTTGCGGTTATGTCTAAAAAACATATTTCATCAGCACCACCCTTATCGTAAATACTAGCTTGCTCAACTGGATCTCCAGCGTCTTTTAAATCTACAAAGTTTATACCCTTTACAACTCTTCCATTTTTAACATCTAAACAAGGTATAATTCTATTTTTTAACATTTTTCTTATTTTTAGCTTTGCTAGGTAACAACCCTTTACTAACTGCCCTAGCCCTTTCTGAAAAACCTAGTTTTTCTTTATTTCTTATCTTTCTTTTTATTGTAGATAGCTTTGCAACCATTTAAAACCTATATTTCTTTTGCTAATTCACCAAGTTTTATATCACCATCGTAAATAGCTTTACCAATTATAATGCCTTCAATTTTTTTATTATTTAAATCTTTTGCTTTCTTGATATCATTTATAGAAGATACCCCTCCTGAAATGACAACTGGGCAGTTAGAAATTTCAGCTATTTTTTCTGTCTCCTCATAATTAGGACTAGTTTTCATTCCATCTCTACTTATATCTGTATAGATAATTCTGCTAACACCAAAATTATTAATTTCCTTTAAAAAATCAATGGCTTTAATATTTAAATTTTCTTTCCAACCTGATATTGAAAGATTTTTATCTTTTGCGTCTAATCCTAATGCAATTTTATTTTTAAATCTTTGACATGCTTCTTTTAAAAAATTTTTATCTTTTATGACCGCACTACCTAAAATTACTTTCTCTACTCCCACATCTATATATTGGTTGATACTATCTGTGTTTCTCACCCCTCCGCCTACCTCGATTTTAAAATCATATTTACTCACAATTTCTTTAATAATATTTAAATTTACTGTTTTGCCTGTCAGAGCACCATCTAGATCAACTATATGTAAGTTTTTAAAACCATGATCATTATATTTTGCAGCTTGATCTACTGGTGAGGTTTCATATTCAGTTTTATTTTCAAAGTCTCCTTTAATTAACCTCACGCATTTTTTATCTTTAATATCTA
>MDTG01014980.1_pt1 | contig 16859 bp, 15 predicted proteins | sample 811421 | NCBI WGS metagenome assembly MDTG01 (sample SAMN05326645, study PRJNA326480) | marine metagenome | isolation source: seawater | place: Pacific Ocean: South East | collected 2011
CGATTTGGGAAAGGATACAGGGCTGTGCCATTGATGGGTTGCGGGAATTTGCCCAGTACTTACTTGTGGTGTTTCGTCTGGTCCTACGGTAGAATAATCAAAGCTATCTCGCATCATGTTGTTTGCGTGTTGTGTGATAACTATATATAGCGCATTTTTGCGATTATGTGTGTTTTCTTTAAAGGTGAAAAGCGTGTTAAGTTTTTATCAGTATATTTTTGTCATGGTTCTGCTTTTGTGTTGTTCTGCATTTTTTTCAGGCTCTGAGACCGCGGTGATGGCGGTGAATCGTTATCGTTTACAACACAAGGCCAAGGTAAAAAAAATACCGGCTGCTGAAAGGCTGGTGCGTATGCTTGCCAAGCCTGAGCGTCTACTTGGGATGATATTAATCGGTAATACCTTTATGAATATGATGCTCTCATCGCTGATGACTTGGGTCACGATGACGTATATTGGCGAAGAATGGGTTTTTGTATCGACATTAATGCTAACGATTATTGTGCTGGTTTTTGCTGAGATTATACCGAAAACCGTTGCGGCGCATTACGCTGATGTATTGGCTTACTTGGTATCCTCTGCATTGGATTTTTTATTGTGGTTAAGTATGCCTGTTGTCGCGACCATCGATTTTTTTACCCGAAAATTGCTTGCGGTTTTTTCCATCAAAATGGAAGAACATGTTTTGGATAAGTTAACGCATGATGAGCTTAGAAGTCTTATTCGATCGAAACGGTTGGATGCAGCCCATGTTACCGACGAGCAATTTGAGGATATGTTGGTTGGGGTTTTGGATCTTGCTAATATGACGGTGAATGATGTGATGATTTCTAGACAGGAGGTTTTTGGATTGGATCTATCTAGGCCTTGGGCAGAAGTGGTGGGAGCTATGAGCCGAAGTGAACGCATGGTTGTGCCTGTTTATGTTGAGGCACTGGATCAGTGTTTGGGTATGCTGACACTTTCGCGGATTATTCCTTTTATGCAGGATGGAAAATGTAACAAGCAAAAGCTCAGGCAGCTGTTGGATCCTATCCGTTATGTTCCAGAAGGAACCGATTTAAGTAGCCAGCTTCGTCATTTTCAAGATCATCAGTACAATTTTGCATTGATTGTTGATGAATATGGTGATGTTTGTGGTGTGCTTAGTATTGAGGATATTATTGAGGAAATTATTGGGCAGTTTACCCATCACGATCATATTACGATTGGATCATTGATGCCTCGTAGAGACGGTAGTTACTGTTTATCAGGCCAATTATCCATACGTGATGTGAATAGATTACTGCGTTGGCAGTTACCTGAAAATGGGCCAAATACACTTAGTGGCAGCATTATGGAGTATTTGGGTTGTATTCCCGAAGGGTTGTTTTGTGTGGTAATGGAAGGTCATCGTGTAGAGATATTACAGCTTCGAGGCAGTATGATTGCACAATTAAAGGTGTACCCTGTGTGTGCAAGTAAGAAGGATGATGTATAAAAAGGGTAATGTTTTCTTGTGTTTTTGGTTTTTTATTGGCATGATTACGTTGGTTTTTAGGGTGTATTTTTTATGAAACGAAGCTTTCTTATTGCGCTGTTTATCATGTTTTTTGCTGTACATGTTTTGGCTGAGATCAACACAGTTGTGGTGCCCGATTCAAAAGAAAGTCGCCAGCAGGAGCGAGTTAAAGTTATTGAGCCTGCAAAGCCCAATAAAACCAGTCTTTCTTATGTGGGGTTATTGCAAGATATGACGACTTCTATCGCCGCACTGGTTCGTGTTTTTTGTGTGTTTGCAGCATTGGTGTTATTTATGCTAGGCGTGATTCGGGTCGTTCGATACTGGAGTAACCCATTACAGTATCCATTCTCGCAAGCCTTAGGTTATTTTGTTATCGGTGGGATTTTGGTTGGTATTGCGTTTATACAGAGGCCCGTTGTTGAAAGGACTGGTGCTAATCAGAATTATTCGTCTGAATCCATGGGGCGTATAAAGCGTAATTATGGGGGTAGTGTATGAAGGTTTCGTGTGTATTATTAGGTGCTCCAGGGTGTGGAAAGGGGACACAGGCCGTTTTTATCTCGCGGATGTTGAATGTCCCTGTGGTATCGACCAGTGATTTGATTCGTAAAGCGCTTTCTAGTGATCTAGAGGAGCATAAAGTATTGCGCGAGAAGATGGAGCAGGGTGAGTTGTTGGATGATACTTTGATATGGGGCTTGCTTAAAACGCGATTGAAGCAAGCCGATTGTGATAATGGTTGTATTTTAGATGGTTTTCCGAGGACGATGAAGCAGTTAGAGATGATGGTGGATGAAAAAGTGAAAATAGATGTGATGCTGTTTTTAGATTTGCCTGATTCAGTCATTGTAGAGCGTATGTCTGGAAGAAGGGTTCATCCTTCATCGGGTCGGTCTTATCATATTGTGCACAATCCTCCTAAGGTGGAAGGCGTTGATGATATCACTGGTGAGCCATTGATTCAGCGTAGTGATGATTCTGAGTCTACTGTTCTGAAAAGGCTAGCAATTTTCTCACAGGATACCATGCCGATGATTAGGTGGGCACACGATGGGCACTCGATGCTCGGTCGTATGGTCTATATAGATGCAGCCCAATCGATATCGGCTGTGCAAACCGCTATACGTGCAGTTTGGCAAGATTGAATGCAGTGATCGGTGCCTTTTAGGTGGGCGCTGGTGTTAGATCGTCAAATCGTTTAATATTGCTTTTGCGATGTTTTGGGTCATTTGGCTGGACGAAGAAAATGCCAATATGTCCTATACCTTCGTAGATTCGTATTTTGTTTTTCTTTAGATCTTGATACGCATGCATGGCTTTTTGTACTGCTTCGATATGGTTTGCATGGGTGTTGGATGTGTTTTTTATTTCCTTTTTTAGAAAATCTGCCAGCCGGCTGCACCATCCCACAGATTTACTGTATTGTTGCAAATGTTTTTCTTGGGATGCTTTATGGTATATTTCTGGATTCCAGTCTTTTATTAGGTTAAGTATCTTGTTTCTATGCTGGTATTTTATATGCGAGGCAAGGCTGGCTTCTTTTGGTATAATGCCATCGGCACAGCTTACATGTGGGTTTTGGTGGTCACGTTGTACGTGGAGGTAGTTTTTGTAGGCTTCTGGAATGCGGTCCCAGGCTTTACTGCTGGGCATATTCCAGCAAAAGAATATGGCTGCGTTGGATAGGAAAGAAAGTATCAGTTTTAGGGAAATGGATTCTACTTTTGTCTGGATTGAGCGGTTTGCATTATGGAGGTCTTCATGGTCTAGTTGTAGGATGATTTGACTGATAGATGAAAACGAAGCGACATTTAAAAGATGGACAGGTTGATGGTTCTGGTGTAGTTCGGCTGCGGCCATGGTTGCTATAGCGCCACCTAGAGAATATCCGGTCAGTTGTATGTTCTCCGGTTTGTAGCCGTAATCGTCAATGATGCTCTGGATGATTGTTACCGCATCTTCTTTTAACATATCGCCAGAGTTTGGTTGTCCCTTGCTGACCCCTCGGTAGTGTATCGTAAGCTTATCATGATCTTTGTCTTTTTCTTCAAAACGATTTTTAGACAAGTAATGGTGAATGGCCGTTTCGCTATTACCGGGAAAGTATATGGTTATTTTTCGGTCGTGCGATGTTCCTTTGGGCGTTTTTATGCCTGGCATGGATTTGTTTTTTAGACAGGTAATAGGGGTGTTGTCTTTTGTGAGGAATTCGACAATACCATGGTGGGATTTCTTTTTGCTGTGGATGTATGATGGTTTTTGCATATCTTGTGCTGGAAAAACCAGTTTGCCCAGTCGTCTTTGTATCATGGGTTTTAGGAACGTCAAGCAGGTGATGGCTGCTAATGTTGTTTTTTCAGGGGCGATACACATAGCATACAGTGTCGCTAAAGTTAAGGTCGTTATCGGTGCTAAGGATAGCCCTGCAAACACGATGGTGATCCAAAGTATATTTTTTAAAATCCTTAGTATCCAATTCATTAAAACTGAACAGGCTTCTTTTGCTTGGTGACGGACTTTTCTTAGAATGCTCATTGTATTTGTATTCCTGGTAATTATTTAGTCATGCTTTTATTTTATCACAGCATGCTTAGTTGGTTGTTGTTTTTACTTTAATTTATTGTTTTTTCATCTTTTGTTTTATTATGGGGTTGTTAGGAAGGTGGATATTTAATTCTTTTTTAATAATGTATTGTTTTGTATGATTTTATGCGAGTCTCGTTTTTATCTGGTTGATTAAATCTATATTAAATTTTTAAATCTCTGGTTAAGGGCTTATGTGGTTGACTGGTGGTGAAAAAGGGTGTTAATATGTTTTTAAGTGGTGATAAGTGGGTATAAGTGGTGTCATTTCGTGGAGTCAGTCTGTGTAATGTTGATGCAAAAGGAAGATTTGCTGTGCCTACTAAATATCGCGCTGTGCTACAGGATATGTCTATGAGTAAATGCGTTGTGACGATTGATACAGATGATGACTGTTTATTGCTTTATCCACTAGCGGTTTGGGAGGAAATTGAGTCGAAATTACAGGCGCTCCCAAGTCTTAATCCAAGGGTTAGAAGGGTGCAGAGACTATTAATCGGGCATGCCAGTGAGGTTGATTTAGATAGCCAGGGTCGATTGTTGTTGCCGAATATTTTACGCGATCATGCTGCGGTTGATAAAAAATTGATGCTGGTGGGTCAAGGTAAGAAGTTTGAGATATGGAGTGAAAGTAATTGGCAAAGTCACCGGCAGTTGTGGCTAGAGACAGGGAAGGCTATGCGAGACAGTCAAGAGGAGGTTCCAAGTGAACTTTCAGATATCTCAGTCTAGTTATGTGTCCGGATTTAGGAATGGTATGATGAATAATATGGGTAAAGGCGTGCATATTCCGGTGATGTTGGAGTCATCTGTAGAGAAATTGATAACCGACCCAAGTGGGCAGTACCTCGATGCAACTTTTGGTCGAGGCGGTCATAGTAAGGCTATTTTAGATTGTTTAAACCCATCGGCCCATTTGTGGGTGTTAGATCGTGATCCAGAAGCGGTTATGGCGGCTAGGAATCTTGCTGAGAAAGATGCTCGTGTAAGGGTTTTACAGGGTAGTTTCTCTCAGTTATCTGATCTGTTGCCAACCCCGGTAGGACATCCTTTTTTAGATGGAGCGATTTTTGATTTTGGGGTTTCTAGCCCGCAATTAGACTGCTCAGAAAGAGGGTTTAGTTTTCAGCAGGATGGCCCGCTAGATATGCGTATGGACAATGAGCATGGCTTGAGTGCAATGGACTGGTTAGCACGAGCAAGTGAGGATGAATTGATTTACGTGTTTGAGACTTATGGTGAAGAGGTCCATGCGCGTGAAATTGCAAAGAAGATTCTTGAAGTTCGTACAACGAGTCCTATCCAGACAACAAAGGACCTGGTGTCGGTGGTCTTAAGTGCTTTACCAGGCTGGAATCAAAAACGACACCCTGCAACTAAAATTTTTCAGGCCATTAGGATACATGTGAATGATGAACTCAAAGAGATAATCAAAGGATTGCCCATCGTGATTGAGCGTATGAAGCCTGGTTCGAGAATGATTACCCTGACGTATCATTCTTTAGAGCATACTTTGGTCAGTCGTGTACTCAAACAAAAGTTATCAGCTGGTAATATAGCTGTCGAGCTAACCCCTAACCTACCTCAACTAAAGCGAATTGGGCGCGCGTATCGTGCAACGCAGTGTGAGCTGCAGCATAATCCGCGTGCTCGAAGCGCTTTATTACGAGTTTGGGAGGTTGGTTGTGTATAGGCCACGATCAGTTGCAACAACTGCTACTTTCCCTTTTGCTTATGTTGTTCCATCTTTGAATCTTTGTTGGCATGGGATTTGTTTGGCTTTTCTGTTGACGATTTTGGCTTGGGTGTATGTTAAGTTTGGGATACGCAATGCCACCATTCAGTATTCTCAGTTGCATGGTCAGCGACTCGTCTTATTGTCTAAACAAGACGCACTGCTGTCTGAAAAAGAGCGTATTACAAGTCCGCACGTTTTAAAAAGAATTGTAGAAAAGCATGCAGGTTTTCGTTTGCCTAAACGCAAAGATATAGCGCATATAAAAAGAAGCTCCTTGAAGTCGCTATGACCTTCATGCAAAAGATTAGGTATTTCTCGGTCGTTTTATTATATTTGTGTGCCAATGTTTTACTGGTGTACAATCTTTGGAACCTGGTGGTCAATAAGCGAGATTTTCTTTTAGAGCAAAGTAAGCTTCGTGTCGAAAGAAAACGTGTGATCAGTGTGAAGCGAAAAAAGATTCTGGATCGTAATGGCGAAGTCCTTGCCATGAGTTTGCCAAAAACGAGTTTTTGGGTAAGGCCGGAGCGCTTGTTAAACGACCCTTCGCAAAAGGATCGTTTAGCTGTCATTTTAGGAAAGTCTTCGAAGCATTTTACGAGTTTGTTGGAAAAAAATAGAAAGCGTCACTTTATGTATGTGCTTCGTTATGCTGATCAACCAACGGCGCAAAAAATTACGGATGCTTACTTTCAGGATGTGGTCCCTTTGGTTGAATATACGCGTATGTATCCTGGCGAGAAATCATTGGCGCAATTGATAGGATTTACCGATGTGGATGGACGCGGTCAAGAGGGTGTTGAGCTTGCCATGAACGACAAGTTGGTAGGTAAGAATGGTTATCAGCGTGTTGTGATTGATCGCTATGGGCATGCGGTGGAAACGTTATCTGCAAGTGAAGAAAAAATGGGTCATGATATCATCTTAACGATCGATAAGGATTTGCAGCATCATGTTTTCGCAGCTCTTAAACAAGGGGTTTTGCAATCTAAAGCCCGATCAGGTATGGCAATTGTTGTGGATGTTGCGTCTAATGAGGTTTTGGCAGCTGCTAATTATCCATCCTTTAATCCAAATGATTCGTCTGATAGGCATTCCTATCTTAAAAATAGAGTTTTTACTGATATTCAAGAGCCTGGTTCGACTTTTAAGCCTATTGCTATGGGTTTTATTTTAGATCACTCGCGTGTGGGCCTTAAAGATATGTGGGATACCGCTCCAGGAATCATCCATGTAAATGGAAATCAAATTGAAGATGTACATAACTATGGTGTCTTATCGACGGAAGAGGTTATGGTGAAGTCTAGCAATATTGGTATGGCTAAGATGATATGGCAAACTAAAAATGATTTTCAAGTGTGGATTGATAAGAAGCTTGGTGTGAAGCAGAAGGTTGGTTTGGGTTTCCCTGGTGAGTCTGCGGGGCAATTGTCCGTCGTCCGTGAGGGGGACTTGTTTAGTCTTGCGACTTTGTCGTTTGGGTATGGCGTTTCATTTTCAACTGCTAGACTAGCGCAGTACTATGTGGCTATTGCTAATGGAGGGCTTTTAAAGCCATTAACATTATACCGTGCCAAGTCTTCTAAGGATCGCTGGGTGCAGATTTTTACTCCAGAAACCGCTCAGGCTATTAAGAAAATGATGCATCGCTCGGTCTCTATTAGAGGCACCGGTTCGCTAAGCACCAAATGGGGTGGGGCCGTTGCTGGAAAAACAGGTACGGCTTACATGCATATTCCTGGGAAAGGGTACGATAAAAATCGTTATATGGCATCTTTTGCCGGCTTTTCACCGGTAGACAAGCCTAAGTATGTTGTGGTAGTGGTGATTGAAGATCCAGATAAAAAACGACATTTTGGTGGGCAAGTGGCCGCTCCAGTTTTTTCTAATATTATGTTTAATGCTATGTACTTAACTAAAGGTTTGCAAAACTCTGTTGGCTAGGAGTTGATGTTGGTTATGGCTGTGTTATAATCACAACGTAGATGTTTATTATACTTGGTTAACTATTTCTATGAGAGAAGTCTCCAGCACAGAAAATTTTGCAGAGCAGGACATTAGTCCTTTTATGTTATTGTCTGAGTTGCTGAATCCATTTGTTGAACTTCCTAAAAAGATGGACCGAGAAGTGCTCGGTATCACAACCGACAGTCGCGATGTAGAGCCGGGATATGTTTTTATAGCGCAGGTGGGCTATGGTCATCATGATGGGCGAGATTTCATACAAGAAGCCCTTCACTCAGGTGCGGTTGCTGTTTTATCAGAGTTGACGGTGAATCAAGATACCAAAACAAGCCTGCTGATGCCTGCGCATACCAGTCATGTTGTGGTGCCGCACATTCAAATATATAATTTAACCGAATTGGTGGGACACGTCGCTGATAAATTTTATAATCAGCCGTCTATGCAGATGCAGATGATAGGTGTTACTGGGACAAACGGAAAGACCACTATAACCACGTTATTATCAAAGGCTATGAAACAGCTTGATATACTGGCCGGCTTAATAGGAACGCATGGCCAAGGAATTGATATTGATAAATTAAATTACACTGGCCTGACGACGCCTGGTCCGGTTGCATTACAGACCACACTTGCTTCTATGCGTGATTTGGGTTGTGAGGCGGTCTCTATGGAGGTTTCATCACATGGTATTGCACAAAGCAGGGTTCGTGGGGTGTATTTTGATACGCTAGTTCTATCAAACGTCACACGTGATCATTTAGATTTTCATGGAGATATTTCAGCCTACCATGCCGTTAAAAAGAAGTTTTTATGCGATTACGCTGCCCGCTATTTGGTACTGAATTTAGATGATGAGGTGGGTAAACAAGTCGCCAAGGATTACCAAGGTTCTGCAAGCTTGATCGGCTATACATTGCGTAATGACCCCAATCTGGGTCTGGATAATGTTCTGAGAGGTTATCAAGTCTATGCCGATTTGAACGGTCTGCAAATGCTCGTTTCTTATAAGAGTACTACCGTTAAGATCGCAACAAAATTGATCGGCTCGTTCAACGCCTATAATCTTCTGGCTGTTGTTGCAAGTTTGTTAACGATGGACTTTAAGTTGTCGGAGATTGCCGAAGCATTGCAAGACATCACGCCTGTTGAAGGTCGTATGGAATCTTATGGAGGTGGCCAAAAACCTACCGTTATAGTAGATTATGCACATACGCCAGCGGCTTTGGAAGAAGTTCTGGTAAGTTTGCAACGTTATTGTGAGAGACGCCTTGTTTGTGTTTTTGGTTGTGGTGGCGATAGAGATAGTGGTAAGCGTAAATTGATGGGGCAGATAGCAGAGCGATATGCCGACCATGTGATTATTACCGACGATAATCCTCGTCATGAGTCTAGTAAGCGCATTGTTGAGCAGGTTTTACGAGGTTTCTTGTGCCCATGGGCTGTTGATGTTATACACGATAGAACCAAGGCCATTGTACACGCTATCGATGAAGCTATGCCTGGTGATGTGATTTTAATTGCCGGTAAGGGGCATGAATCGTACCAGATAATCGGGGATGAAAAAATCGCCTTCAGTGATAAAGAGCAGGTTAAGTTTCTTTTGAATCTCCGTGCGGATGCATGATACATGCATGTAGCTGATATCGCCAGGGTCTTAGGTAGTGAATTATCTGTCGATGCGTATTGCTCTGGCTTTTCTATCGATACGCGCACTCTAAGGCCGGGGCAAATTTTTGTCGCATTTAAGGGGGCAAATGTAGATGGCCATGACTACATTGCAGAAGCTAAAAACAAAGGTGCTTTGGCCGTTATTGCGGAGCGGTCGACGGATGTTGTAATCGACCAAATTCGTGTAATATCGGCAATGGATGCCTTGGTAACCTTGGCTAAGTACTATAGATCGTGTTGGTCTGATGTGCAGGTGTTAGCATTAACAGGTAGTGCCGGAAAAACCACAACCAAAGAGATGCTGGCAGCTATTATGTCCGAGGTCGGTCCTGTTCATGCTACAAAAGCGAATAATAATAATCTCTTGGGATTGGCTATAACCATACTTAATAAGCCGAAAGATGTAAAAAGGGTTGTGCTTGAATTAGGAATCAATGCCCCTGGTGAAATGGCTATCTTGGCCGATATGGCACGTCCTGATGTTGCACTAATTACCAATATAGGCTCTTGTCATCTAGAAGGGTTACAAAATGAAGAAACGATCGCGTTTGAGAAATCGTTTCTGTTTGCCGCAGTGCCAGCTGATGGTATGGTGTTGATTGATGTGGCGAGTCCTTTTAAATCGTTATTTCAAAAGCGAGCTTGTGGGAGAAATATTGCATATTATTCGCGAAATCCAGGGAAAGCTAATTGGTATGCTGATGTGCTTGAGCCAGATAATGCGGTTTGTTATCGTTGGCGGCTGTATGCGGCTAATAAACCATTGGGCTCCATAAAGCTTTCTGTTCCTGGCCTTTTCCAAGTTTCGAATGCTTTGTGTGCTGCCGTCATGGCACAGGCTGTTGGGGTTGGAGTTGCCGCTATCGCTTCTGCGCTTGAATCTTTTGTTGTGCCAGATTTTCGTTTTTCGTCCACCAGATTGTTATCGGGTGCCTTGTTGATGGAAGATTGCTATAACGCCAATCCTTATGCACTACAAGCTGTTTTGCAGTGCGTGCGTGATATGCCACAGAAGCAGAAATGTCTTGTTTTAGGCGATATGTATGAACTGGGAGATCAGGCAGAGTATTGGTACCAAGTTATTGCTGAAAAATTGCGGTTAACCTATGGGATCACACACCTGTATACGGTTGGTGATGCATCAAGGATTATGCATGCATTTTATACAGGGGAATCTGCTGCGCATTTTCAGAATCACGATGGCTTGCTTTTGGCTTTGACCGCTGCCGCAAAAAAAGCAGATTTGGTTATTTTAATGAAAGGTTCTAGAGCATTGGCTCTGGATAAGGTCAGTCGACGATTGAAAGAAGGGGTTGGGGTAGCGTGATACTAGTGATGCGTGCATTTTTTGCTGGATTGACCAGTTTTTTTATGGTCTTTTTGTTGATGCCGTGGTTTATAGAGTGGCTCAAGTCACAATCTATTGGGCAATTTATTCAAGAAGATGGTCCTGCGCATGCTCTGAAGAAAAATATTCCTACGATGGCAGGTGTGGGTCTTGTTGTAGCGGTTTGCGTAAATAGCTTATGTTATTTGCTCCCTGGGAATCGGCTTGGCCGGTTGGTTTTATCTAGTATGTTTTTACATATGTTGGTGGGTATGGTAGATGACATAAGCAAAATATATTACAAAAATAATGATAGGGGATTGCGGCCGCGCCAGAAGTTACTTTTACAAATCTTTATATGCGGACTGACGATTTTTTTATGGCGATGGTACTTCGTAGATGAAAGTTATTCTCTAGTCCATGTAAAATGGCCCTTATCTAATGTTTCGTACCATATTGATTTAGGATATGGCTATATCGTATTTTTATTGTTGATGCTTCTCGGTAGCACGAATAGTGTGAATATTACGGATGGTTTAGATGGACTTGTATCTGTGCCTATTGTCCAGGTTGCCTTTGGTTTGTCGTTGTATATCTTGGGATTGAAAAACGGTTGGGCAGATGCTCCATGGTTGCCTGCTTGGTATCTTCAGGAGCTCCAGGAGCTTTTGATCGTTCTGGCTTCTTTGATAGGGACCTGTTTAGCCTTTCTTTGGTATAATTGTTACCCGGCTAAGATTTTTATGGGCGATTCGGGATCGTTATCTTTTGGTGCTGTATTGGCTACTGTGGCAATGGCTTTAAAGGCGGAGTTGTTATTTGCACTGATGGCTGGGCTCTTTATCATAGAAGCTTTTTCCGTTATCATCCAGGTGTTGTATTACAAATATACAAAGAAGCGTTTTTTTAAAATGGCACCTATACATCATCACTTTGAGATCCTTGGTTGGCATGAGGTGACGGTTGTTATACGTTTTTGGTTGATTGGCCTGTTTTTTTTGTGTATAAGTACTATTTGGATGATGTAGTTAAAAGGGGTCATGAATAGCAATTTTGATGTCTGCATTTTAGGCATGGGGGCCACGGGATATGAAACCGTTTCCTATTGTGTTTCTAAAGGTTTGCGTGTTGGTGTAACCGACAGTCGTGATTTGCCGCCCACTTGGATACGATTGAAGTCAGAGCTTGAAGACTCAAGGCTAGACGCTTCTAAGGTGACGGTTTCACTGGGAGGCTTTGATCGTGGTATGCTTGCAAATTCAAAAAGAGTTGTTATTAGCCCTGGCATTAAGCCTGATGATCCCGTGATCGAGTACCTTCAGCAGATCGGCGCTGCTGTTTGTAGTGATATTGATCTATTTCTGGATGACTGTACGGTACCTGTTATTGCTGTAACAGGTTCTAATGGTAAGAGCACGGTGGTGAAGTTACTGCATGATATGCTTAGCGTATCTGGTCATAATTGTTGTATGCTAGGTAACATCGGAAAGCCTGTATTATCTCTATTTAAAGAAGATCAGCAGATATACGACTATGTCATTGTAGAACTTTCGAGTTTTCAATTGTACTGGACGCAGTCTATGCGTGCTTATATTGGTGTTGTACTGAATATTTATCCAAATCATTTGGATTGGCATCGATCTTTGGATTGTTATGCGGATGCTAAATTGAAATTGTTGAAGTCTACGGATATTGTGTGTTGTACGCAGAATGTGCTAGATAGGTATGGAGATAAATTAGATAATCATAAGGCCTTTCATATTTTACCGGAATCTATAAATATTGCGGATCATGACGAAGCTAGACTCAAGCAGATGGTCGATGTTTCTGAATTTTTGCGCTCTCCAGTGCTGGCGGCCCGTAAAGTTGCCTCTTTATTGCATTTGTCTGAGGAACACCAGCGTACTGCATTACAGTCGTTTCAGCCTTGGCCCTATCGTTGTCAATTTGAACCATCGGATAAGGGCTCTTGGTATAATGATGCTAAATCTACTAACTTGGCTGCGGCACGTTATGCATTAGAAAGCGTTTATCAAAAATATCATAAAAAAATGATTTGGATCGCAGGTGGTGTTACGAAAAATGAGGACTTTAGTCAAATGACGCTATGGGTTGACCGGTATGTTAATCACGCTATTGTCTTTGGCCAAGATAAAGATGTTTTTTTGGATCAGCTTTTGGGTTCTATAGCTGTGTCGCCTGTGGATAACTTAAAACAGGCAATAAAACTAGCTATTGAAACGATGTCGCATGAGGATATTGTCGTTTTTTCTCCTGCCGCAGCCAGTTTTGATCAATATGAAAACTATATGCACCGTGGCCAGCATTTTAAAGAACTGCTGCAACATTTGATGATAGACTCGTTGGTATGAAAAAAATTGCGCTACGTTTTGTGGATACTTACTTGTTTACGCTACTGACATGTTTGGTGTTGCTCGGTGTTGTCATGGTTGCTTCGACAACGCTTTTTTTAGGGGAGAAGCATTTTCATGACTCGATTTTTTTTCTGAAAAAACACTTAGTACATTTAGGTATTGGTTGTTTGGCTTTCTACACGATGTTTCGTGTCAAGGTGTCGGAATTGCCAGTTTATCGTGTTGCTTTTTTAGTGATAAGCTTATTATTGTTGATGGTGGTGTATTTGCCTGGTTTCGGAGTTGTGGTGAATGGTGCAAAGCGTTGGGTTTCTTTGGGGTTTTTTATGTTGCAGCCTTCTGAATTGGCCAAGTTTTGTTTTATTATTTTTGTTGCGGGATATTGTTCAAAGAAGAGAAGAAATAGCAGTCATTTAAGCCTGCTTGATGCAGCAGCAATTTTTTCTTTATTGGCGGTGTGTGATGTGTTGTTGTTTTTGCAGCCGGATTTTGGCTCGGCTATCGTACTGAGTTGTATTGTTTTTCATATGATGTGGCTTGCGGGATTGCCGGCATTGGTTTTGGTCGTATTATTGGCTTGTGCTACGGTGGCAGCATTTTTTTTGATTAGGTATGTGCCGTATCGGTTGTTACGGGTTACCAGTTTTATGGATCCATGGGCTTTTGCTTACAGCTCAGGTTACCAATTAACACAGTCCTTGATTGCTATTGGTCGCGGGGGCTTATGGGGTGTCGGTCTTGGTAATAGTTTGCAAAAGATTTTTTATTTGCCAGAGGCGCATACGGATTTTGTGTTTGCTATTATTTGTGAGGAACTGGGTTTTGTAGGTGGGTGTTGTGTGTTATTGGGGTATATGCTTTTGGTATTGCGATTGTATTATTGGTCGTACAACTTTGCTAAAAGAAATCAATTGTTTTATGCTTATTATACGGTAGGCTTAGCAAGCTGGTTTGCTATGCAAGTTAGTATTGCCGTGGGTGTGAATATTGGTTTGTTACCGACAAAAGGATTGGCTTTGCCATTAATTAGTTACGGGGGGAGCAACTTGGTGACGATTTTAATGGGTTTTGGATTGTTTTTTGCGATGCAATGTCGTATCAAAAAGGTGTCGAGTCATAAGTATCACGCACAACTGGTATATTCATAATGGCGAAAGATAGTAAGAAAATTTTGATTGCAGCTGGTGGTACTGGGGGTCATATCCTGCCTGCCTTGTCATTGGCGCATTATTTTCCAAAAGAAGACGTGGTGTGGCTAGGGTCAAGCCGTGATGTGGAAAAAACCATTTTGTCAAATACACCATGGCCTACCCATAGTTTAGTAGTAAAGCCGTTTCGAGGGGTGAAATTGGTAGCGGCTATACAAGCCTTTATGTCGTTGTGCTATGCTTTTTTTCAGACAGGATATTATTTTGTTCGTTATAGACCTAGCGGGGTTATCACCACAGGTGGGTATGTGAGTTTTACGGCTGGTGTTTGGGCTAAATTATTGGGTATTCCCTTGTTTCTTTGTGAACAAAATTGTGTTCCAGGATGGACAAATCGTCTACTCGCACCTTTGGCTACAACGATATATACTGCCTACGAGGGTGTTTTTGCATCCTATAAGCATAAGGTTATGGCATATGGGAATCCATTACGGAGGGTATTGGTAGATTATCACTTAGCTAATAGCGACAAAGGGGACTTAGCCGATCGGTCTGGTTTTCATATTTTAGTAATGGGTGGCAGTCAGGGCTCACAGTTTTTAAATCGAGTTATGCCTGAAATTATTGCCGATCTTAAATTGTCTGCTCCCGTAAGTGTAACGCATCAGTGCGGTGCGGCGGATCATCTGTGGTTAACCCAGGCTTATGTTGAGAGATCTATCGATGCATCGGTGCATACTTTTATAGACGATATCTATAACGTGTATCAGACAACGGACTTGGTGATCGCCAGAGCAGGGGCTTTGACTATATCAGAAATATTGGCGATGGGGCTTTCAAGTATTTTGGTGCCATTGCCAGGTTCGCGCGATGATCACCAGTTATGTAATGCGCTATATTATCAAAAGCGCGGTGCGGTATCCCTCATTGCACAATCGCAATTTAAGGGTGTTGCGGTTAAGCATATCCAATCTATATTGATGGGCGCGTCCGTTCGTGATCGTATGAGTCGGTGTGCACTACGTGAGGCTAAGCCACATGCTGCTAGAGATATCGTTAGTCATTGCTCACAACATATGGATATGGATATTGTAAAGGATGATGGTTAGTGTGTTACGCTTTTATGGCACATATCTTACATTAGTGTTAAGATATGCTTTACTTCTTCTGTAATATTTGTTAAGATAAACTTGTAGTATTTTTATTAAGGATATGGTTATGCGATCGACTCTTCGTGTCATTTATGGAAAAAATTCAAAGAATTCTATTATGGATAGTTGGTCTGGCCATGTGCAGGATACGGGCCTCTTTTTAAGTTCTCTTGTACCGGCTAATTGTGAGAAATTGTTTGCTGGCACACCTATAGCGATTGATTCTATTTGTTTTGATGCGCCAATGCGCATAGAGGTGCTAGATTGTATATTGAATAGGGTGTTGGTTGCTCAATCGCGTATTGCCTTATTGGATTTTGGTGTTCACGATTGGTCATTGGATAGTCTAATGACCTTTTTGGGTAGATTGCACAATATTGAACATATCCGTTATCTTAAACTTGGTGAAGCACGATTCAGTTTAGACGCTTGGCGTGCGCTTAGTACGTGGTTACATGATCATGGTGTTACTATTGAGTCATTAGATTTAGGTGCGATGTCGATGAGTTTACCTCGCGTTCAAATTCTTTCATCTTTGTGTGCGTCGCAGTCTATTGCTTTGGATAAATTGGATTTTGGGTCTAGTTTATGGGATATGACACATATGCGCGCTTTTATGTGGGCATTTGCAAATGATGGTTATGGTTTGAAAAGGGTTGCGTTGTCTGCAATGACCTGTTCTGCAGTTGGTCTTGAGCTTTTGATTCACCATATGTTATGTTTGTCGGATTCTTTAACTATTTTTAGTACAGGGGTGACCATTTTAAGTGATAAGGCCCTGGATAAGCTTTTAACAGCTGTTTTGCGTGCTGGCTCAAATTTGCAGGCTTGTATTATAAGTTCTCAGTCTTTCAACGCCAATAATACCAAGTTACTTTGGGATATTATAACACATGCAAAACAATTAAAACGTTTGGCATTGATGGACTGTCAGTGGTATCACCATGTGTTGGAGTCGTCTGTGCAGCTGGATAGTTCATTATCACTGCCTAAATTGTATCTTGAACATCAGTCGTGTCCAAATGCCAAGCAGCTAATTACTATGTTAGAAAATCATGGCTATGTTATAGAAAAGCAGTTAGGAGAAGAAGGAAGCCGCGTATGGTTAAAGTTATCTAATTAGATTACCAAGTGTTGACCATTGCCAGTTAGTTCAATTTTTTTGTTGTATCCGTCACGGTTTTCTGAATCCGAATCTGAATCCGATTCTTGTTCTAATTCTGTTTCTTCATTTTTATGATTTCTTAATTTTTTGAATTTTTTTGTTTCCGTTTCATTGGACTTTGTGCGATTACATTTTCGAATAAGCTGGCAAAGGCATGGTATTAACATATTGGGTTGTGGTTTTCGGTATCGATTAAATATACCGAATGGGTTGTGTTTGTGCAATTGAGATTATA
>MDTG01173692.1_pt1 | contig 16859 bp, 19 predicted proteins | sample 811421 | NCBI WGS metagenome assembly MDTG01 (sample SAMN05326645, study PRJNA326480) | marine metagenome | isolation source: seawater | place: Pacific Ocean: South East | collected 2011
AGATATAGAAACTGATAGGAAAACACAGGAACAGTTAAGAAAAATGATGCCCGGTCTGAAAGGCATGGCTAAGAAAATTTTAGATTATGCAAAATCTCAAAAACTAGAGGTGATAGGAAAGGAAAAAGATCCTGATACGGGAAAAAAGAAAAAAATAGACTTTCAATATAAAGATGAAAAAGATTTATCTAGTCAAGAACTTTATAACCAAACAAAAGAAAATTTAAGACTAGCAAGAATAGCAGCAAATAAAATTGCAGAAACGCATACCACAGAAATACAAGCAAGAAAAGCAGCCGAAGACGCTAAGAAAAAAGCTAATAAGCAAAAACTAGAAGATGAAAATAAGACAACAGGCACTGTTGCTGCTGACGAACAAGCTCAAGAGAAAAAAGAAGTAGAAGAAATTTTTAGTTTTGAGCAAGATATTGATCCTGATACGGGAAAAAAATCACGTATAGATATAGAGGCGGGATCTCCAGAAGATGCAGCTCGTAATTTTTTAAGAGATTACATAGAAGAATACAATAAAAACGAAAAGAAAAGACCACTTGGTGCTACTCAAGTTGAAAATGTATTCTTAGACCGCATAGACAACAGTAATCTTAATGACTCTGAAAAAGAACAAGCTAATGAACTAATTAACATAGAAATGCTTGAACGATTTGGGTTTGAGGCTTTTAAAACAAAGCAAGGTGGTAATAGAGGTTTTCGTGTACCTTACGATAAAACAAAAAAGTATGCTGCAGAGCAAGATAAAAAACTTTATGCTCAACTACAGGCTAAACAGTTAGAAAGTCAAAAATTAGTTAAAAGTTTTAACACAACCAATAGTAGTTTAAAAGAAGGATTGTTTGGTAGCGACACTGAGTTTTTTGATAATGCGTTTGAAAAATTAAAAGTCTTGGCTGATGAGATTTCAGTAGACCCAGAAAAAACACAAAATGTTATAGACGAGATAAAAAGTTATGGTGAGGACTTAAAAAAAGCAAGAAATAATCCTGATGAAGATGGTTCTGTTGAAAAAGGATTGCAAGAAGAAAGAATGGCTATAGATAATCTTATTAACGAAATAAGACAAGAAGCAGAAAATTCAACTATTGATAATAATGCAGATTTAAAAGAAGCCACAGAAGGAAACATAGAGGACGCAGATAATCCTCAAGGTACTAAAAAAGCTACAGATGAAGTTGTAAATGAGTCTATGACAGATGGTTGCACAGGGAGTAAAAAATGAAAGTATGTAAAGAGATGACAGCTAACGAGAGTTTAGCAGATAACCCTCGAGCTTTTTTAACTAGCACTTTAACAGTAGCCACAAACGCAGCTAAAAAAATAGCAGGTAGTGATCTTAATCAGATAAGAGAAAATATTGTAGACTTTACTAACTCTAGTTTATCTTTTACTAAAACAATCGTAAGAGAGATGAAATATATGGGGTTTTTACAACCTCAAAGAATAAACGAAATATTTAAAAAATCTAGGGCTTTAACAGAAGAACTAAATAGGTACGCAAAAGTAGAGATAATAGACCCTCTGATTGAATTTAAATTTAACCATAAAGAAGCATACGCTAAATTATCAGAGACTGCATTTTTAGCTTCTAGGACAGAAGTTAATCCGTTTGAAAGCCGTTCTAAATATGAAGGTAAGACAATAACTTTCTCTGATCCTACTACTTTAAAAGAAGAGAAGAGAGATAAAGCTGCTGTATGGGATGAATTACAGTCTGATTTACAAGCCTTAGATCGTATGAATAAAAACGGTAGGAAACTACTAAAAGGTGTATTTGATATATTTCCATATTTTAGAAATAAAATTCTACAAACTCTAATAAAGCAAATAAAGACAAGAGCTGGAGAATCTGGTATACCAGACAGTCAAACTTCTCCAGAAGTACGTGATACGATTGACACCCTAAAAGAACAATTTAAACGAGCCGATTCTGATGCTTACATTACTTTTTTAAGAGAGGGAAAACACGTTGTATTTGCAAGACAAACAGAAACAATAAAAGATGGCGAAGGAAATGATGTAACACAAGTTAAACAAGGCGACCCAATATTTAGTGGTGAGTATGCAACAGAAAGAGAAGCCACGGAAGCTATTGATAAGTTAAATAAAGAAAATAAGAATATACAAATAGAGTATTTTAGAGACTCTGAAATGACCGGAGATAAAAGTATAAATGGAAGAGTTCTAAATAGACTAAATAATTTTAGTGATACGTTAAACGCAGAATTAAATAAAGTATCAGAGGACATAAAAAACAACCCTAATATAGATGAAGCTACTAGATTAAAAAGAATTAATGATATGCAGAATCTTAAACAGGATTTAAAAAAGTTATCTATGCACTTGTTTCCAGATACTTCAGTTAGAAGAAATCTAGTTGAGCGTAGAAAAGGAACTCCGGGGTATATGACAGACGTTCTACAAGTAATAGGGGAAATGTCAAACCGTTATGCAACGCAGATAGGCGGTATAGAATATGCTGCTGACTTTGAAAAAGAATATAGAAGTTTAGATCAACAAATACGAGATACTGCAGGTAATACACCAGACGATGTACGTAAAAAAAGTAAAGCTAGATCGTATGCAGATCGATTAGTTTCTATTAGGCAAAACCAACAAAACTTACCAACTGTTTTTGATAGAATCGCTAATTTTGGAAACCGATTAGGTTTTTTATGGTATTTAGGTTATAACCCCGCATCTGCATTTATTAATTTCACACAGGTTCCCGGCGTTACAGTGGGTTTATTAACTGGTAAATTTGGTTTTAGTCGAACATCTGAAGTAATTAGTGAAGTTATGGGAGCATACAAATCAGTAATAAGAGCAAGTAGTATGCTTACTAAGTATACGTATTCAGAGCGTTTAGAAGAATTAAAACTTTTAGATGATACACAATTAAAAAAACAATACGGCCTTACTAGAGAAGAATTAGAAATGCTTGAGCATAACGATAACTTAGGTGAAATGCGTTCTGGTATGCACATGTATGATATGAACTTAGCATTTGAAAATGCTACAGAAGCATCTGTCATATTAGAAAGATTTAATAAGTGGTCAGCTTTTATGTTTCAAAAGGTAGAGCTTCTAAACAGAGAGGTAACAAGTTTAGCTGCACTTAGACTAGCTAAAAAATATCCTATAGTTGGTAGAGGTAAAATAACTAATAAGAAAGAGTTGTTTGATTTTACAAACGATATGATTACAGAATCGCAAGGTTCTTATGCAACCGATCAAGCCCCTGCTCCATTTATGAATCCAGCAATTAGATTTATAGGTATGTTTAAAAAGTTTTCTGCATTTATGGCATCTGTGTACATAAATTTATTTAAAGAAGCGATACGAAATGCAAACCCAAAAGCTCGTAGAGTAGCACTGCAACAATTCACAGTCTTAATGGGTATGTCTGCTGCGATGGCAGGTGCTGCTGGTATGCCATTTTATTACATTATAAGAGATGTTTTAAATTTTGTTTTCGGTTCTCCAATATCTCCGTTCCACGATAAAAATGTACCATATGATGCTGACTTAGCACTTATGGAAGGTTTAGAAGGTACTTTAGGAGCAAAAGGTGCAAGAATTGTATACAAAGGGTTATTAAATGAAGTAACAGGTATGGATATATCCTCTAGGGTTGGATATCAAGGTAGTTTTTTATTAGGTGGTGGAAATGTAGATCCTTCTTTGCCGTTCGTTGGTGGAGTGTTAGGACTTAGAGAAATACCAGAACACTCTCCCTCTGAAAAAGCAAGCTATATATTTGATGAGTTATTGGGAGCAGGTTTTTCTTTAGGTAGAGGAGCTTTAAAAGGCATTGATGATATTGTTCAAGGACACACTATAAGAGGAATCGAAAAGATGACTCCTGTATTTTTACGTAACCCATTAAAGACAGCTCGATACGAATTAGAAGGTGGGGTGTTAACTAAACGAGGAGATCCTGTTGTTGAAGATTTAATGACTAGAGAAATGATCCTTCAGTTTATGGGCTTTTCTCCAGCTAGAGTTTCTCTACAGTATGAAGTTAATAGAAGATCTAAAAATATAGAGCAAGCTATACTTAAACGTAAAAATAGATTAGCAGATAGATACTTCTTTTTAGAAAAACTACACGGCGTAAATTCACCACAAGCTAAAGAGTATTATAGAGAAGAGATAGTTCCGTTTAATAAAGCTATACCAGAGTTAAAAATGGATAGAAAATTTATAACTAAATCTAGGAAGATAAGAAAAAAATTCACAAAAACTAAAGTATTTGATGGGGTTAGCTTAAATAAAAGTTTGCAGAAACGGTTACAACCATACCAATCACTACTTACTGATGACGACTCTGGGATTTAAAAAGACCTCGAGAGCGGGAAAAAAGGAAAACTGCAAAAAGGCCCCCGAGGATTTGAAGGAGAAAGTATGAATACTTTTGTTTAGAATATTCTAAGTTCTCCAAAAACGCAAGCCTTGTATATTATTCTCTACTACCAAACGGTGAAGGAAGGTTATACCTCTTATGTTAGCTTCTTTACGGAAAGCGTACAATGTCTGCTTAGGATGTAGTGTAGGAACAAATATAGAAGTACCTACCTCAAATTCCAACCATGGCACTATAAAATCTACGCCGTCAGATTTCATTCCTCTTTATAAGTGATGTCGTCTATCTTCTTAGCATCTAACACTATCGTGTCAATTGCAAGTGAACTAGCCGCTGTGCCCTTAGCCATAGCTTTCTTTTTAAACCCCACAACAAACTTTTTTGCTCTGAGAGCATCAATCAAATCCTCACAATCTATCTGTTGTTGAGCACAATACTGTGTAAAAAACTTCTTATCTACATAATATTTTTGTAAGTCAGGTTCGTATCTTATCTTAATACTGTCCATAGGCTCGTGTTGTGGGCGTTCTAAATTACCACCTTTTCTACCATCTGATGTACTTTGAATAATCAAAGTATACTTTCTGTGATTATCTGTTAGGAATCTACCTAACATTTCTGAGTGGTCTTTAGTGTCTAGTTTTTCGTTGCGGCGAATTTGCGATACCATATCTTTAAAAAATTCATACAGTTGTTTTAAATCATAATCATGTAGACCTTTTTCTTGAGCAACTTGCCCACCCACTATATTGACTGCTCCTAAAGAAGAATAGAACCTGTATGCTGATGTTAAATTCAAAGACTTATTTATTTCTGTAGCCATCTTACGAACTCTTTCAATAATAGCGTCTTTGTTCTGTTGCACTGCACACATATATGGTTGCCATGCTAAACCATAATTATTAAGGAGAACATCATCGAATAACCTTCTACCTTCTTCAACAGATATAGCATCGTTCAAACTAACAGGGTATTCCACGCATCGCATAAGCTCACCTTTTGGAGAATCTTTTATCAATCGTAGCTTTCCATAATATGAAGCATTACCACTTGTTACTGTAATTGTAGACCACGATGTTTTGTTATAACGGTTGGCGTTACGATTGTTCTCCATTCTATCTTTACCTCTACCTTGTGTAGCAGCATATAGTAAGTTAGATATTTCTTCTGGTTTTGTATTTGATAATTCATCAATAGTAAAAGGTAAATTGTTTAAGCAACCCATACGTTGTGCCAACGCATTATTAGTGTCATGCGGTGCACGTAATGGCTTTTCTGGATGCCCCCAAACTGAATTGATAACTCTTAATATAGTGGTCTTTCCAGAACCACTGTCGTTGTGTTTTACATTTAAAAAGATACCGTTAAATGTCGTACCTACCTTTAGTAATGGAGCACCGAAAGCAGACAAAGCCGCAAACGCACTACCTTCTAAACCATCTTTGTTGTAGCTGTTATATACCTCTTTCCATTTCTCTAAATCCCCAGCACTGTGATACCAATCAATCATGTCAGAAGTAACTACAGTAGGTGGAGCATATCGTTTTCTCCCATCCATAGTAAGTTCTACTGAGCCAACTACAAATGATTTTTTATTTGTCCAACCAAACTGATGATGAGCAGTATCTGATTCTTTCTTATGCTGCAACTGTAAGATTGCTGCAAACACATACTCACGAATTAACTTGTAACTCGTTGAAAGCACTCCTTTGTTTGCCATCCTTTTCGCAAACATATCTGTCGTAGATATTTCTTCTGCTTTTAAAGTAAAATTACGTGGGGAGTCGTGCGGTAAGATTAGTCTGAAACAAACACTCTCTCCTTCTTGATCGTCATAGATTCTTTGAGTTACAAATAAATCATATTTATAAATTAGTTTTTGTTCTTCGTCTTTTGTAGTAAAAAATATCCCGCCTTGTTTCCCTCTAAAATATGGTTGTGGCATGACATACTGTGTTTTTTCATCAAACTGTTCGTCTTCTACTTCTACTTCTTCTACTATTTCTTCTACTTCTTTTACAGATTCTACGTTTTTATATGGGGCTACTAAATCATCTAAACTCTCTGGTATCGCATCTTCTTCTACAACTTTTGCTAACTTATACGGACTGTTAATTTTATCTTTGTGAATACATTTATCACATCCGCCGGGATTATATTGTGCAAACGTAGCACATAAAAAAGGTTTTGAGTTTTCACTTCTAGTTCCAGATGTTACTTTCTCTGTTTCGTTTGGATTATATTTTTCATAATCTTTTGACATGAGGTGCATAGCAACATCTTTATCTTCACAATATTCTGCCACCGAAAGCACTGCTCTCCATAAATCATAATTTACATCTTTTTGATTTTCATACGCATACTTTATTTGTTCACAGCCCTTACCTCGTTTAGATTTGTTTAATAAAGTAGAGAATAAAAAAGTCATGTTACTAAGTTCTGGTTTTTCTTTTACATCAAAAACAGGTGCAGGTTTAGCTGACTTAGTAACCTCGACTACTTCCCCAATAGGTAGCAGGTCTTTAATTTCATCTACATCATATTCTGTTGGGCAAGTTTGTATCACCTGTACATCTTTTGGTGGGTCAGACTTAAAGTTCTTTGTGTTTGGTACTCTTAATATTCTTGCAGCGTCTTTGGTTACTCCTACATCTATATTTAACTTGTGTTGTAAACATAAATCTATCAAAGACATAGCTAGAGGCTGCCACTCTTCTACTGTTAATGGTTTATCAAAAGGCCAATACACGTGATAACCATTTCCAGAATCTATAATCCAAGGTAAGGGTAGTTTAGAATCAGAAAGAAAATTAGATAAAGCTTCTAACGCTTCATCTTTTGTTTTATAAGTTTTAGAATCACCAGAGTCTATATCTAACCAGATACATTTTAAAAACTTTACGTTATCTCTACCCCTTGGTTTCTTTGCTTTTTCATCCTTAAAAGTTCCTAATGCGAAGTACACATTTCTATCTTCACCTAAAAAACTATTACATATATTTTCAGCGTTATCTAAAGAGTCAAAAAATTTAATCTTTCTTTTTACAGGTTCATAATCGTTATGCCCTGCAAGATGATATAAACCTTCACTTGCTAGTACGGATCGAAGTAGTTCTATCATATTACTGTTCTAAACTTTTTATAAACTCTTTTATCTCAGGTTCTTTACTTTTTCTAGGTTTAGATTCACCAGAAAACCAAGCGTATACTGCCGCTCGTGATACCCCAAAATAATTTGCAACAGTTTGAACTGGTACTTTTTTATGTATGCAAATCTTACCAAGTTGAACACCTAGATTATCTTGATTCGCTTCACTGTTCTTTGTTGCTAATAATTGTGTGTAGCCTATCATGTCGCTCCTTTAAATAATGCCGGATTTCGCTAACCCCGTCCGGCACGAGTTTTTCACTGTTTTGGAGCCATATCTAGCGAATGATACGGGTATAATTAATCGTCAAAAAATTCATCAACTACTGTCTCTAAAGACGGCTTTGATTTTTCTACCACTTTTTTATTGGAGCGAACAGTGGGTTTAGGTGCAGAGTCTTTAGGAGCTTCTATTACTTCTGGAGAATTTCCATCTGCTTCTTTACGATTGTCATTATGAGTCTTTGAAACCCAAGAGTTGTAATCAATTATCCAATCATTGAAATTATTGAATACATCTTGGTCGGCTTTAGTTAAATCTAAAACTTTTTCATTGAACTGATAAGTTGGTACAAAATACCTAATGGTATTAGATATAACTTTCTCTTCACTACCAAGACTTAAATTGTGTTGCGGAAGAATATGACCCATAGTAGCCATGGTTTTAATAGGTAAGCCCATATGCTTGAAAGCCTCTCTATTATCAATCTCCCAAATAAAAGGAACTTCTACTTTATCTACATCTTCCCATTTAGCATTGACAGGGTTGTTAAAAGTAACTACACCAAAAAACACACGAACTCTTTTAATTGATTTCATCAAATCTTTTGTTGCTTGATCTAATGAATCATAGTCTTCGACCCAACCCGCAGGTTTACCACAGTTATAACCACCATCTGTATCAGGTAAATCTTTTTTAAGATTAAGCTCCATGATTGTTTTTACATAAGTATTATCTGCTTGAACATATTTCTTGTAGCAAAATCTTTGGTTGTAAAGACGAATGGTAGGGCTTTCATCATAAACTTTAGAGCCGTCTGCTAAATCAAGGCAGTACATCCCGGGGTCTACAACTAATACAGTTTTACTTTTACCCTTAATTTCAGTTGTACCCTCGACACCTTTATGGTCAAGTTTTAATCTAGCTAGATTGCTCTTCTTTCCTGTAGAAACATCAGCTAACATCCCCATATCTTTTGCGATTGACGCAAAATTTTCTTTATTTAAAATTGCAAGTTCTGACATACACTTCTCCTATTTAATATCGGCAGCCATTCCCATGGCTTCTGTTAAAGTTAAAACATTATCTTTATCACTAAGAACTAAATCTTTTTTTGTGATGTTTTTCTTATGACTAACAAAATGCAATTTAGTTGCATCTAAAGCCTTTTTAGTTTTACTTTTTTCTACACATAAATCATATTCATACTCCTCTAAAGGTCTTTTAGGAAAAAACAACAACTTATTAAATTCTGATTCTTCATCAACTCTTATTTGGGTAACAACATTTTCTGGTATCACGCTGTGATTTTTTAAATATTTTGTATAAGCATCTAACGAAAACTTATTACCTTTCGCTGCCCCAAAAATAGAACTAGCAGATAAACTAATCTTATATACATCGCCTTTCATATCATGGCTTAGTAAAACAGCTAATTGTTTTTGGTATTTACAAGCTTTTGTTAGATTTGCATCTGAACCAGAAATGTTCTTCTTACAACCTATACAGGTAACATTCTGTCTTTCATTAACTTCTTTATCTGGTTTCATACCATCGTAAGACCAACAGACATAATGCTCCCCATCATGGTACATCCTACTAACATGTGGAGATTGTTTAAGTATGATTATATCTAATGTTTTTTTAGTAGATGTAGTAACCTCTCCGTTTTGATCGAGGCAAAAAGACTTATCTTTTAAGACAATCTTATTCATTTAAACCTTTATTTTTTCTTACGTACAGTTACGGTATATCTAGTTTCCTCATTCATACCTTTCGGTAAATCATCAGGATTCTCTTCTACCCATCTCTTAAAATTACTTTGATGAACTCTACGTTCTAGCAAATCAAAACAATCTCTTTGTTGTATGAAATTATATAAAGATTCAAAATCAGAAGTCCAGAACCTAGTTCTGGTTGTACGCATAATCGTACCGTTTGGAGTCTTAATACTATCAGCTCCAGTTTTCTCACAAAGTGTTAGCATTTCAGCTTCTACGATTTTCATTTTTTCTTTTAATGTATTTTGTTCTTCTTCGTGAGCTTGTTGCATTTCGTACAGTTTCTCCCGCATTTTCACATAAAGCTGTGAAAGTTTATCTGCATTTATATTCATACTTTCTCCTATATTATTATCAATTATTTACTTTGTCTACTTTCTCCTTAAAAAGTTCCACAATTTGTTCATGTATATTTTGTTTTTTCATAAGTGCCGCATAAACTTTGCTTTCTTCGTAGCTACCTTCTAAGTTTATGATTGTTAAAGGATTTTTTTGTCCCTTTCTGTGAGCACGTGCATTTGCCTGTAAATAAGTTTCTAAACTAAGAGGTGGCCCATACCAAACAATTGTATCTGCGGCAGTTAAAGTAACCCCGTGAGCCGCCGCCTGTGGCTGTATTATTAAAACTTTAGGGTCAGGTTTATTTTGAAACGCTGAAAATATTCCCGTTCTTTTTTTAGGGGTAACTTCTCCTGATATTATGTCGTTTGTTATTTTTTCTTTTGTAAGTGCTTCAGATATTATTTCTATGGCATGTTTAAAAGGTACAAATATTAAGACTTTATTAGATGACTCTTTAACTGCTGCAAGTAGCTCTTGCAGTCGATTACCACCATCAAATGATATGATCTCACCAGTATCTGAGTAAACTGCTCCGCACGAGAGCTGTAGTAGTTTGTTTAATAAAGTTGCAGCATTTACTGCTGATATACACTCGTCTGCCGCTAGAATTAAATTATCTTTTCTAATTTTATTTCTGTATATATCTTGTTGTTTTGTTAATGGTATACGTCTAGTTAAATAAGTTATTTCTGGTAAGTCTAAACACTCTTTTTTCGTAAATCGGATAGAGGGTTGCAGTACGTTATGCACTATACCTACAGCTTCTGGTCTAGGAATCCACTTAAATTGCGATATCCTTTGCATGACTTTATCTTTGAAAGAACCCATAAATCTAGGTACTCTATCAGGGACAATCATTCTAGCTAAACCAAACGCATCCACTGGGGAATGTGCGGCGGGTGTGCCTGTTAACATCCATACCCACGTATCATCGTTTAATATTTTATATAAGCACTTCCATCTTTTAGTAGAGTAGTTTTTGTAAGCGTTAGCTTCATCTACAATAATTAAATCAAATTGATTTTTAATCTCATCACTTAATATTTCTACCCCATCGTAATTTATAATTACAAATTCTGACCCTTCCTCTAAGATTGCTTTTCTTTTTTTAGGAGTTCCGTAAGCAACACTACAAGTGCGGTGCATAGCAAATTTAAATAAATCTTCTTGCCATGCAGACTGCATAATAGAAAGTGGGCATATTACTAGTACACGATTTATCAACCCTTCGTTCATAAGATAATCAGCCGCCCATATACAAGAAGCAGTTTTACCTGTACCTTGTTCGTTAAAACAAAAAGCTCTTTTATTTATAGATAGAAACGAGGCTGTGTCTATCTGATGCTTCATGGGTTTGTGAAACCCTGTCCATTTATAATCTCTTTGTATTGGAGAAGGTGTGTTTATAAAATTTAGTTCTCTAAGTTTTAATGATTCTTCTAAGCCCCAGCGAACTAGGACTTGCTCATCTTCTACTAACTTACTTCTATTTATATTGTCTAATACTATGTCTGGGTTTTTTAATTTAAGTAGTAATCCTTTTTCGTTTATTATCCTCATGCTTTTCCTTTTGATTCACGCTTACTCCTTTCTGACACTAATTGACGTTTGGAGTTCCTTCTAAAAGAACGATTTTTTGATTTTGATACTACCTTTATACCGTCCTTATTTTTCCCGCCTTTAGATAAAGCTTTTTTATGAGCTACATCTTTACCCTCACGCATATCTGCTTTACCGTTTTTGTTTTTATCTGGCTTTTCTTTATCTAGTTTTCTTCTAGCTCGTTGACGTTCCATACGATTATTATGTTCGTCACGTTCTTTTTGTTGTTTGTATTCTTTTTTGTATGGTCGTTTTTTAGTTACATATGGCATGATATAAATGTCTCCCGTTATGAACACACTCTAAAACTGGGCAGTATCTCTCACAAGTAAAATTTTCTTTGGCGTTCCAAACATCTTCTTTATATGCAAGTTTTAAATGAGAAAATTTTTCTGTCCATTCTCCCATTATTCCAATGATATCTGAGCGAGTATAATCTCTTTTAATTATATCGTTGCAAACTAAAAATAGCAGCCCCGCTTTAATGTTTTCTATCTCAGGGAAATGTGCAAATACACAAAGAGCCTGTAAGTCTAGCTGCTTAGTGTCTGCAAACCGTGTTGATTTCCCTGTCTTGTAATCTATTAGTACAGCATCTTTATTATTGACTATGAGTAAATCTGCAATACATCTGTACCAAGCATCTTTGCTTGAAAACCCAGTAGGTTCACCAGATTCGGTCAAACCCATTTTAATTTCACAATGCTTGTCGCCTTCTCTATTACGCAGCCTTTCCATTACTTTCTCTATATATTCGTATCTTTTAGGGATAGGAGTACCGTCTGCTACAAAATGCTCTGCTGCACTGTGGACACTTTTACCGTACAACATAGCTTTAGAAGACTCTTGTTTTACATTTTTTATAACTTTTAAATGGTAGTATTTTTTAGGGCATTGTTGAAAAACCCCATAGCTACTGTAAGACCACGGTAAATTAATTTTACTTTCCGTCATTAGATTCCTCATCAAGAAGTATGAATGTATTTCGCAACATCCTAGCTTCTATTATAAGCTGTTCTGCTACCTTTTGTGCATCTGCATACTGTTTAAATGACGTAAAATGTGTAAGTTTATCAACAAGTTGCACGACTGTAACCATTTGTTTACTATTCTCCAGTGCCACTTTGTTAGCACTCTGCATAAGACTTTCCGACTCCAAGTTCACAGTCAATTGGGAGTCCTGTTGCCCACTCTGGGACGTATCGCATACATTCTTCGACATACTTTTTTGCCTCCTCTATCTCTCTATCTCTAACTAAACAAGTAACAGCATCATGCACTGTTAAAACTACTTTATATTTCTTACTAACTTTTAGTATCTGTTCCGCCACAATACAACGAGCTAACGCTTGAACAATATTCTCGACTACTTTACCACCGTATATATAAACATCTTTTTCTCTCTTTGTTCTATCGTAAGTAAAAACAGATCGAACTCCAAAAGAGTAATCGCTTTCTTGCTTTACAGTTAAGTTGTTATATATTAGTTTTAAATTATTAGGTAGAACAAACCCATTTTTACAAAGTTCTATAATACCTTTTTTACCTAACACGCATTTCGTACCTCTAACCATATCATCCAATGAACTATTTGCGGCATACCATAAGCTCTTTATTCTTGGGTAAGTAGTTCGATATATGGTGATGATTCGTTTTGATTCGTCTAAGTCAATATTTATATCTTGAAGTTTTAACATAGCTTGAAACTTAACGTGCCCCATACCATAACCACAACCTAAAATTACTGTCTTACCAAAAAATCGTTCTTCCTTTGTTATATCCTCTACTTCTTTACCGTAAATCTTGGAAGCCATAATCTTATATACATCTTGACCATCAGCAAAAGCATCTATTAAATCTTGTTGCATCGCAAACCAAGCTAAAGTTCTAGCTTCTATCTGAGAAGAATCACAGTTTATAAGAGAGTAATTTTTTGGCGGTATAATAGATTTTTTTATACCTGATGTGTTATCTCTTGACGGTAAGTTCTGTAAGTTAATTTTGTCTGTACCACCCCACCTACCCGTATGTGCCGCATAGTATTTTAATGGAACTGGAAGGGGACCCCTTTTACCGATACCTATAAATCTCTCAGTACGTGTTTCTTCAATTGTAGTCTTCACCCCTAACCTAGCTGATACTAAACTTTGCACACGTAAATCTTCGTGTTCTAATAAATTTAAAAACTCTTTATCACTCTTAGCGAACGCCCAAGCTTCTTTACCTGTACGTTGAGATATTTTTCTAGGAGGAGTTACGTTCAAAGCCAACAGAGCTTCAGCAAACTTATCGTTAGACATAATAACTTCTTTAGACGCTTCTGCATTATTTAAGAGTTCCTGCTTTTTTAATTTTACGGTTTCTAAATGTTTTTCTAAAGCTGGAACATCTACGTGTAGAACTGGGTCTGAAAACATTTTTATTGTTATATCAATCAAGTCAAGTTCTATTTGGATAAAATGTTTTTTTAATTCTTGGTATAACTTATAAGTGAGAGCTACATCATTTGAACAGTAGCCTCCGTATTTAATCATCTCTTCTTCTGTAAACATAATTCTACGTTTACCATTTGCATCATGTACCTCGGTGCCTTTGCAACCTAATTCATAAAACTCAGAAAGTTTAGCCAAACTACCACCCACTTCAAATCCATGAATAGCTCTTGCCATAGACAATGTGTCTGCCCAAACCAAAGGAGATATATCATACACCCAAGATAAAATAGCAGAATCAAACATTGCATTATGTGCAATAGCTACACTATCTTCCCAAGCAAACTGCTCTAAAAAATCTTTAGTTTCTTCAAATGTGCCTGTAAAAAACTCAGGCTCTTCATCATTAAACTGTACCGAAACCCCAATAACTTCAAACTCAGGACTTCTAATATACTCTTCGGTAGTTAGCTTACTTAAACTAAATGTCTTTTTGTCGTAGTAAGTTTCAAAATCAATTGTCAGATAGTTTTGCGTCATCTTCTAAAACTTTCACTAATTTTCTTAAATAATGAATTGCTTTTTTAATCTCTAATATAGAATCATCTTTCGACCCCATTCTCAATAAATACTTAACAGCGTTGGCTCTATACGCCCCGATTTTTTGTTCTATGGGGAACGAATCTATTACATCCCACGGTGAGACTGTCATTTTCTTGTAATGTTCCCCACCATATTGAATTTGGTCGGGGTCTTGTATAATTGACTTATTAGAACTCATAATTTCTCCTGTGGTTAAATTTAAATTTATCTATACAATGACAACTAAAGTAAGGCATATATTAACAAGCCTACAATTAACATGTCTACCAGAAGACGAACCAATCGCAACCAATGAAGGTTATTGGTGGTTGGGTTTCGATGGTAAACAGTCAGCAGCATTTTGTTCATCACGACCATCATCTCAATGGGAAGATGCCATGTACATGTCCCGAAGCGGAGTTCTACCTGCTTGGAGAGGAAAAGGTTTACAGAGAAAGATGTTATCAATAAGAGAGCGACACGCTCGTAAACTAGGGTACACTTGGTCTATAACAGATACGACAGAAAATCCAGCTAGTGCAAACAATTTAATACGTAGTAAGTACAAAATAATTGAACCCTCTTCTCCGTGGGGCTTAAACAAGCAAACGATATACTGGACAAAATGCCTTACAAAGACCCAGAAATAAGAAAAATAAAAGCCAAAGAGTATAATAAAAGATGGTATGAAAAAAATAAAACTGCTCATAGGTTAAATGCGAGCAAAAACAGAAGAAAGTACAAAAAGCAATGGGATCAATTTAAAGCATCCCATAAATGTTCTCACTGTGGTGCAAACCATCCTGCTGTTATAGATTTTCATCATGTAGAAAGAAATAAAAATAATCCAAAAGTTAATGAGCTTGTTAAAAATAAAAGATATCGAGCCGCCATGGAAGAAGTTAATAAATGCGTTCCTCTCTGTGCAAACTGTCATAGAATACTTCATTGGAATGAAGAAGTAATTAAAAAACAAAAAAGAACACGAAAGAGAAAATTAAAAAAATCAAAATTACTCTCCAAGTCCTTTAAGTCCTAACCTATTTCTACGTTCATCATCTTCTTCAAAATGTAGTAGCATACACTCTTGTCTGATTCTTTCATCAGTCCATTCATATTGTGCTTTCGCAACTTTTTTTCCATCTCCATAACCCATTTTGTATGCAGTTTCCCACATAGATTTCATATGTTCTATGTTTTCAACCGTTGCAAAATAAGTTAAAGCTGCACCTAACAAAACACATGCTAATTTATCCATACCATACCTCTCCTTTCCATAGCAAACCTTGGCATACCGCACCTCGCCAAGCCAAGAGGTGATTCGTTATCACATAGGGTACGAAACCAGTTCCCATCACGGCTTGCGTTTCCCATCGCCTTTTATCGTATAACTTAACATATCAAGTTTTAAATCTTTCCTAAACTTCTTGTAGTGTTTTTGTTTCCATCGTTTCAATCCCCAAGATACAAACATTTTTTCAACTTTAGTTAAAGCCATCCTATCTAAATCTCCTTTTAAAGTACCGTCCTCATTACCGAAGTAGTCTACGAGATACCCACACTCGTAAAGAAGGAAAAGTTCCTTACATATAACTAATTTAAAAATTGGCTCCAACATACTATATTGACCTTACCGAACGACAAAAGTTCAAAAAATAACAGTGTTATAATTGTTAAATGGTAGCCAGTATAATATTAGCTGTTATGTTAATTCCTAAGCAAGACTTGTACGTATGCAACTTAAACTGGGTGCATAAAAACCCTACTGATAAAATAGTTATTTGTGAATATATATGTAAAGCGTATAAAGAAGCTTTCGTATGGCACGAGGAAGCACCAACTCAGGAGGGTTGTAAACTAACGAAGAGGATGTATAAAGTTTAAAAAGTAACAGTGTTACTTTTCTAAATTATCTAGGATTTTTTCTAGTTCAGATAAATCGCCGCTGACTACAATCCCGTAGCCGCCACAGTTCTGTATATCTGTAAGGTTCTTTTGCTGTAAGGCTGTAACTCTATTGCCAGCAGCGGGAGCCTTGCACTCCACACCTATAAACTTACCCTTGTAACAACAAACAATATCGGGGACACCAGCGGAACCGAACCCAGAAGCAACTGGGTAGAACCAATAGCATCCCCGACTCTTAAGTAATTTAACTACTTTCTGTTTTACCTTCTTTTCTGGGGTCATCAAAATCAGAGCCAATCAGCACGTAAGTCTCGGCACGACCATCATCGCCATTTTGCAATTGTCCTAGACCATCTACTGTACTGTAGTCTCCACTTTCTCCATCTCGAGTAATGTCAAGTACACTCATCTTACCAGAAATACTTTCTGGTAGGCTCTCACGATTAGGATATTCCTGCCATAA
>MDTG01149111.1_pt1 | contig 16858 bp, 8 predicted proteins | sample 811421 | NCBI WGS metagenome assembly MDTG01 (sample SAMN05326645, study PRJNA326480) | marine metagenome | isolation source: seawater | place: Pacific Ocean: South East | collected 2011
CTACCACTTAAATTTACTGCTGCCCATGTTGTACTATCATCGGCGTCCAGCGTTTTACCGGCAGCTGCGGTATTACTGTCTTTTAAAGTAAAGTTCAACTCAGGTAGAGTATCACCTACTACTAATTTAATTGTTGATGAATAAGCCATAATTTACCTCATTATAAGTGTATTTCTATTTATATCCAACCGCACCTGCGTATGGCACATAATCCCAAATATTACCTTTACCTTCTATAATATCTACTGCCCTTTCAAAAGTAGCACCAAATAATGGAGTAAAGAATTGATCCCCATATAAATCTGCTTCAAACATAGGTATTAACAATCCAAACCTTCCGGGAAGTCCGGCTCTATCTGCTACATCAAAGAGATAAGTAGGCCACGGAGTTTCATCAGAACGGAATACTTCTGGATCCCCACCTTTTAATATATATTTTAATAATTCTCTAACTTCTAAAGCTAACATAGCTAAAGGCATCATAGTTCCAATTAAAAGAATTAAAGGTAATAGAGCACTTATTGGTCCATCATACTCATAATTCCTTTTCATATTCTTCCATGTGCCTTCTCCATAGGTTTTACCAAAAGAGTAATAAAAAGGTTTTAACTGAGAAATTAAAGCATAGAAAGGATTATTCATCCATACAGTTCTTTGTGCTGCATTTGGTCTTAGTACCATCTCACCAGAAAGTTTGTTTAGACCTTCTCGTATTTGTAGGCCTAAAGGGTCAGATCTAAAGAACTTATCTATTTGATTGAATGATTTAGGAGTATCACCTTTCATAACTCCAAGTCTCTCCATACCTGCTACTAATTCTTGTGGTGGTATAGAATCAAGTCCTATGGTTTTTAACCTATCCATAGCTTTACGATCTCCAGTAGCCGCTCTTTTTGCATCTGCTTCAATAGCCATTATTGAAACAAGACCTGCATTTCTATAAATAAAATTCATAAATTTGGTGGTTCCGATTGATCTAAAGAAAGCTTGCGACCATTCTCTAGTTTTAGCAGTAGCCCAACCTAAATCACCTGCATAGACACTGGCTTCTACTGCTGTGCTAATTCCCATAACCCCTAGAGCTCTCATAAGGTTTGTAGCTTCTTCTTTGTTTTTAATATTTTTTACTATTGATCTACCTAAGAAAACTATAGACTCTACATCGCCCCTTTGGATTACAGGTCCAGCTATTTCAGGAATACTAGATATTGTACTACCAGCTAAAAAAGTTACTTGGTTAAGTAACATCATTCCTGCTTGGAACTGTCTTAAAGTAGGCCACCTATCTATGGACATTCCTGCTTTACCTAATATAGAAGATGTCACGTGAGTAGCGTCAAATGGTTGTTTAACATTTGGATCTAACCAAATTGAAGCTGTTGCGGACATGTGACCTTGCATAAGGTATCTTGATTCATCTACTTGTCCAAACTCATTAAAGGATTCATCTCTAGTCTTTATTTTGGCAAAGGGTTCTAAGAACCTTAAGTCATCAGTGTAACCATCAGGCGTGCTTATCTCACCTTGTTTTATAAGCGCCCTAGCTCTAAGTATTTCTCCATCTGAAAGTGTGTGTCTTACTTCATTGTTAAATACAAATTTTAACGACATACTTCTTATAGAGTTTTTAAAAGCTTCGTAAGGAGGTTCAATTAACCCATTTACTCTTAATTTATGTGTAGGTATATTTCTAAATAGGTTAGCTCTCTTTGGTGCCATACCAACTGAAACTGCAGAAACAAGAGGGTCTAACTCCATTTCATCCATTAAAATATGGTCTTGATCTTCTCTGTTTTGAAGCATTATTCTTACTGCTTTTCTAGCTTCATCAGAACTTAAACCAGTGTGTTGGTTATATTTCACCAACAGCTTAACTAATCTAGCTTGTAATATATCGTCGACTCCAATTTCATCTATTTTATAATTTCTTCGTAAGTCATAGTTATCCATAACTCTTAAACCGGCTGACGCCATAAGTCTTTTTAATCTTTGTAAAACTTCTACAACTAAGTAAATAGAATCTGCATATTCTGGGAACACCTCATCTGCCCTACCTTGTTGTATATCTATAACAGGACCAGTTGGTATAATACGACCCTCCTCATCCTGCCTTGATTTCTGAGTCCTTTTGGCAGCCGTTTTGTAGTTAGGATCCATCCTTTGTTTATCTAGTTCTTCCATTGAAAAAGCATCTATAGCTTGTTCTGCTTTTTCTAAAACAGTATTCAAAATTGTTATATCTTCTTTTCTTATTAAGTTATCATCAAAAAAAGTACCGATTTGAATACCTAAGTTTTCCGATAACCCCTCAAACAAAGAGTTTATTATTCTTCTAAACTGAAAATCTTTTTCTTGTATAACACCTAAATCTCCTTCTTCTCCTGTTTCTCTATATATTTGAGCAGCGAAACGTGGGTTTACTCCAGTAGCTTTTAACTGTCTGATATTAGAAGATGTTATTCTTCCAAGACCTTTTAACGTTTTCTTAATATAAGTATTAGGTTTGTCTGGATCACCATTCAGTAAGTTTTCCTTAATTTTTGCAAAAAATACATCGGCTTTCATGTCTCTTCGTTTAGCTACTTCATCAGCTAAATCTCGAGCAAACTCCATTGATATTTGTTTACCACTGCCTCTGTCTTTGTAAGTACCTTTAAATTGTTCTACGATAGATTCGTGATACTCTACAAATTCCTTAAGAGGAGCACCAGTAGTTCTACCTAAAACATCTTTGGCCATCTTGTTTTGAGTTTTTCTGTAGAAGTTTCTTAATCGTAAAACTAAACTTCTAGTATATCTTTCGCCCTTAGCTCTCCCTATTTGAGATACTTTTTGGTTAAGTAACTTACCAACTTGGTCACCTACAAATTCTTCAAGACCGTAATCTTCTTTATATTGTTTTGGTCCATTTGGATCTTTTCTAATTTCTTCAAAAGCTTTTAATAGATTCCTGCCCTCTTCGGTAGTTTCCATTAATTTTACATCATACCATTCGTGAAAATATGCATGTCCAAGAGCGTGCTCATAAGAAGAAAGCACTAAACCTTCTACTTCATCTTCTATAATATTTTTTGTAGTAGGGTTATTTTTAATTTTGTAAAAATAATCTCTAGGTCTTCTCAAGACGATAATATCTACATTACCTATGGTAACAATTTGTTCTGGTATTGCAGAATTTTCCCTTAATACTCTTCTAGATATCTCTACCTGATCATTAAATTTTTTAGAGTCAAACTTTATAGGGTTATCGTCGAACATAACAAACAATGATCTGTGTTGTATTTGTAAAACATCTTTTGCTATATCAGAGATAACCTTTATTGGGTCTACTACTTTTCCTATTCTAGCTAAATCAAAGTTAGCTTCTTGTGCTCTTTTTCTCCTTAGACTTAAAACATCTTCGGGTATAAGTTCATTTCGTTTTTTAAAAGCAAAAGGAGGTTGTTTCTGTAAGTCTTTTAACAGTGCTTCTTGTGTTGGAGTTAATTCACCTTTTCTTTTCCTTCTTAAATTAAGTATTTGTTTAGCAACTCCACGCCCGTCTGAGTCTACAACGTCGCTGTATGTATTAGTGACATCGTCTTCAATGAAAATCCCGGGTTTAATGGACTCCATGTTAAACCTACCCTCGTACCTTTCTTTATTAATGTTCTGGCTTATTACCTTATTTATAAAACTTTTATTACCTCTTGTACGATAAGGATCATCCATATCTCTTGGTTCATCATCAAAACTAACGCTCTCAGTAAAACCCCTATCTATCTCTCTTGGGTCAGTATACAAATCAACATTATTTATTACGTTTTGTGCGTAGTCATCATCATTTAAAATATTTTGTTCTTCCAATAAATCTTGTAATAGTTCATATTCTTTTTCTATAGGAACATTAAGTGCAAAGTTTTCAGGGTCATTTAAAGCCCTGTTGTAAAGTTGTTTTTGTAAATCACTACGGGTTCGTAAATAATTAGTAGACACCATAAAGTTATGAAACAGTTGCTCCCAGTCTGGAGTGACAGAATTCATAACAGCAACTTCCTGTGGTGTAAGAACTTTTATTTCTTTATCGTCTTCCATACGTTTAAGCTTTAACTCTTGTTCGGCGTATATTCTTTCTGCTTCGCTACGTATTAATTGTTTTTGTTGCTCTGGTAGTAGCACAGGATTTGCAGGGTCGTCTGAACGTATGTCAAAAACATTGTCCTCAATAAATTGGCGGGTATTTATATTTTCTAAAATTTTACCAATCTGTTCTTCTTGCAACTCTTTAGATCGAGATGTTCTGTAAGATGGTTCGGCTACACCGCTACCAGCCACCATTAAAGTTTCTACCTCATTTCTAATAGCCCAAGTTTGCATCTCCATAACTGAAAGTGGGTTTATTAAAATAGGTTTTTTATAAAGTTGAGCTAACTCTTTTGTTAATCTGCTCCCCGGACTGAGGCCACCCTTCCCATTATCTGCAAAAATAATTACTCCATCAGAGTAACGTACATTAACTTCAGTTCTAGTGTTGTATCCCGGAAACTCTCTTAAAGGTTGTGCTAAAGCTTGTATCTGACTTAACTCTTGTGTAAGTTCAGGTGAAACTATTTGTGTGTTACTTGTTGGCACATGTCTAAAAGTTAAACTAATACGGGGTGCTGAAGCTGGACCCACTTGATGTGTGTATTTAAATTGAAAACGTCCCTCTGGCATAAGATAAGCGTCACCATTAGAAGTATTCACTTCCTTAGAATTCTTATTATCAGCCACCGTAATTGTTGAGTCGCCTCCATAACTAACAGTTGCAATCCCACCTATTACTCCCACAGTATCTATAAAAATAGCTTCATCATCTCTATGAGCGGGAATACCTCGTCCAGTAGGGTAACTGTTAATAAGAACACTATTAAAATAACCTTGATCATAATTAAATTTTTCTGCTAATTTGTCTGCCATAGCTCGAATCTCGTTAGGCATATCTAAAGACTTGTGAGAGGTTCCAGTGTAGTTATAATTAACCTCACCAAACCATAATGCCCTTCTACCACCAGTGGTTTTTACTTGGTCTTTGTATTCAGTCAATAGGCTATCTAACTTTTCAAAGCTGCTGTCTTGAGTAAAAGCGCCCTTCTCTAGTTTTACATCCTCTATACTATCTTTAAAAACTTTTGGTTTAGATTGTATTTCCTGACGCCTGTTAACTACATCTCTTAAAACGTTTGCGTGGTTTTTCTTTTTATTACCACTAGAGTAATAAAGTAGAGTTTGTCCATTTAACTTACCTTGGCTTATCTGATCTTGAATCCACTTTCTTTGTTCTGGTTGTACATCTTGATGTTTTTTATTTAGCAACCAGTCACGATAACTTTGTACTGCTTCATCTAAATCTTTTACTTGTACTTCAGCTGCAGTTTTAGTTTTTAAATGAGTAAAAGGATTACCATAATGTTCATTGGTATTTCTTTTACGCATGACATTAATTCCTTTCCCTTCTTTTTCGAGATTCGCAATATTTTTTAAAGGGTGGAAAGTAACAGTGGGCCCTTTGAAAATATTGTTAGCTACTTTATTTAATTTATCTTTTATACCTTTTTTAGCTTTTTCAGTGTCATCTATAAGTTTAGCTAACTCAGTTCTTTGTTTACCTATTGCTTCAAGAGCTTCATCCTCTCGCTTAAAAAAGTCATGGAATAAAAGTTCCATACCTTTATACTCAGTTTTAAATCTATTAGGAGCATCTTCTTCATAAGGAAAAGGGCTACCCGCTAAGGTAATAGTCGGAAAACCTAACTCATTAGCTACTCGTGTAGCAATGAGGTCTACTCCTATTTGACCTCCGGTTACAATTTCTTTTACTTTTAATTTAGTAAAATCAAAAGCTTCTTTAAGTTCTGCATAATCTCTAACGTCTTTCATGTTGAGCTTTAGCTCATCAAGGAACATGTTTCTTAATGTTAGGTCTATCTCACGATTTGATTGAAAAGCAGGTTCGAGAAAATCTACTCTATCTTTATTTTTTAGACTATCTAAATTTGGATTTAATAATTTTTTTCTTGCATCAATATTTGATTTTATTATGTCAGGTGGACTGTATTTACCTTTAGGTGTCCCGTCACTTTTATAATTAAAAGGAGCTTGAGTAAAGTTTAATATCATATCTTTTGCAGACTGATATTTTTGTAGAGCTGGGTTAAAGTACAACGGCAGATTAAAAATATCAAAAGTTCGTAAGTTAGTTGTTTTTGTTTTAGGCGGTCCTGCAGATTTATCAGCAGGTAATTTAGCTCTTATCTCGGCTTTAGAATCTATCTCAAATTCTTTTTTGTTTTTTAATTTATCCAACAACTCAGTAGGGGATGTTGAAGTTGCTATAGTACGTAAATCTAGAGTAGACAGCGTAGCACCATTAAAATAACTAAGTTCAACATGTGGGTTTAGGTACTCTAATAAATCATCAGGTAAAGGTTGATCTAAACTTTCTAGTACAACTTCACCGGGTGTTTGGTTCTTACCTCTGTAATACTTGAATACAAATTTTCTTGACTCACCATTTTTGTTTTTAAAATTAGTTAAAAACCTTTGTACTAAAACAGCAAAACCAAGAGCAGTTCTATAATTAAGTTCAGTATTAGCCTTTTCTATGCTATCCATATTTGCTTCAAGAATAGATCGTCCAGCTGTCAAAAGTTCATTAAAAGATAAAGGTAAATCATTTTTACCTCCTCTTAAATACCAACCAAATTTAAGAGTTTTTTTGCTAGGGGCTTTATAGTCTTGTTCTAAAAATCTTACATCTGTTGTTTCAAACCTCGACCCTCTAACAAGTCTATTCTCTATAACTCTATTCTGAATTTGTACAGCAGAAGTCACCATTGATTGCACTGCTTCTTTAGGTGTCATATCTCTAAATTTATCTGCATACAAATCAGGTTCAGTTTCTGGGGTGCTTTCTTTTATTATTGACTGATAGCCAGTGTCAATTTCTAGTCCTAGAGAAGGACCAGCAATCTTTATAAACTCTCTAAACCCTCTAACTGATTGCTTTCCAAATTTTTGTTCAATAACTAACATAGGGACTAGTTTGTTTTGCCCTCCTTGTACTTTAAGTTCTTGTTTTATTTGTTCTACATAATTTTGAAAACTGTATAAGTCAATCTCGTCGGGTCTTGTAGCCCCAATAACTTCGCCTTCTTGTTCCAAGACATCAAAAAACTCAGTAACAATAGTCTTAATGCCTTTATCTATTAAAGGTTTATCGCCTACAGTTTTTATAACATCTGTAGGTACTATTTTATAAATAGAATTTGGATCTGCTGCTTGTAATTCGTTTATTACTTTTAGGATAGAAGAGTTTGCGTTTCTAAGAAGTTCTTGATCGACAAAACTTAATTCACCCATATCTAAATATTCTGACATCCTAGCCGCAGTTTTGACAGGCGTATCATACATGCCCAAGAAACTTTTAAGAGGTAATCCATCTACTTCTGTTCTAGCTATAACTCTTTCTGTGGCTAGTTGTCTAACATCGTCTTCTCCTATACCTTCTGCAATGGCGTCTATTTTATTTTCTTCTTCTGCTATAGCTTTAAGTATGGCTTCTTTAGATGTCGAAGATATAACAGGTAATTCGTCTCCGGGTTCAATAACTTTTATTTCATCTCTAACTCTTTGTTCCAGTCGATCTAATTGTTCAGCAATTTTATTTAAAAACTCCCTAGAATTACTATTGGCTATTGCCGAAGCTTTTTTAGGTGGCAACCCTAATTCGCCAAGTATTAGTCTTTCTGTAGCTCTAGCTTCCGTATCTCTATCAAGATTTCTTTCTTGCGCCATATCTAATTTTGCAATCAGTTTTTTAGAATCCTCTTCTGTTTGTTGTTTTACGGAATCTAATTGAGCTATCGTATCCTTAGTTCTTTGTATTGAATTTAAAAAAGCAGCAAGTTCTTGTTTTTTATATTTAAGCCTTTTTGCTATCTTACTAGAGAGTTCTTTTCTAGCACGCTCAGGGGTTTCTAATTGAGTTCTAGTTTTGTTGGGGTCGGCTCTTAAATTTTCATCTAATATCTCATTTGTAACCCTTCTTATACTTTTAGCTAATTTAGAATTCTCAGCCTTATTTAAATTATTTTTTAATTTACCTATTTCAGCATTTAATGTAATTAATTTTTCGTTAAATCTAGATAACTCACTAGCTGCATTATCTGCGGACGGATATACTGAAGTTAATCTAATAAGGGCTTCAGTAGTTTGCCTATAATATGTAGATATTAAATCACGTAACTCATCATTAGATTTTTCGTTATCAAAGCTGGCGACTTCTCTTTTTTTCCATGCAGTAGCCACCCTACCACTTTGAACAGTAATTTTTCCTATTTCTGAAAACTGTTGAGCAAAATCAAATTCACTACCTTCTACTACATCTCCAAAGTTCTCGTCGGTGTAACCACCTTCCTGTTCCATTTTGGCTTTAAGTTCTTCTAAAGTTTCGTTGTAATCATCTTCGAACTCGCCAGAGTACTCCATACTTCTTCTTTTTACTTCTTCTTCACCATCTTCGTTTTTATATGACTCTAACCTTCTCTCCGCTTCTTCTTCCGGAGTTGTTATAGCTATTTTTATATTTCTTTTCTTACTCTTAAGTGAGTCATATCTATCTAATAAAGATTGTGGTACTTCTTTATCATTTATTTGGTAATCAAATATTTGTCCCTCTAGTTCATCGATAAGCGGTTGCACCGTTTCAGGATCAAATAAATCTAGTTGTGGGTCTTCATCATCTGTGTCAGGCCCTTGTGCTTCAGGAAGTAACTCTTTTACTATTTCAGGGTCCATCGAGTTCTTCATAACACTGTATTTTTTCTCAGGTTGGAACTGTGAATCTGCTTGAATAACAACTTCAGGAATACTACTAGAAGGCGCTGTTTGTTCCCAAACTACTTTGTCATCTTCTAAGAGTTGTACAATAACCTGTTCTCCTTGTGCAGAACTAGAAGTTTCAGTAAAGTCTAAAATTCTAGTTAGCACGTCCCTTAGATTAACGCTGTTAAATCTTTGGTTATCAAAAAATGTTCGGGCATCTTTACTAACAGTTAGAAGTACGCCAAGCCCATCTTTATCTAAACTTAACATAATCTCTGGAATAGAACTCTCATCTTTTCCAGCAAATGCGTCTTGTAACAGCTCCCTTAATTTAGTTTTATTTACTGTATTAGTTTCTGGGTCTATTATCCCATTAGCTTTAAGGAACTCCAAAGTTAGCCAAACAGACTCTCTTTTGTAATCAGGATCAATCATGCTTTGCAACTGCGCTACTACATCCTCAAAAGTTTCTGGTAATCCAAGTTCTTCTAAGTCTTTGAAGGTTTCTTGTTGTACGTTTTGCCAAGCAAGGTCTTCTACTTTGTTATTAATAGTGGCACGAGCTTTTTGAAATATTGCTGCACCAGCACCACCGGCAACACCACGAGCACCACCACCAGCAGCACCATCAAACCAAGCTTGCATTCTTCTTAGTCGAGCTTCAGTACCGGCATTATCAAAATCAGGGTTTACAGCATTGCCTACAGACATAATTATTTCTTCTTGAACCCCCTCTGCAAAACCCTCTGCGGCTATACTTCCCACACCTACTCTAGCTACATCTCCTAACAAAGCTAAAGTAGATTTCTTCTCAAAAAGCCTTAGTTCTGCTTGTCCTCTTTTTCCTATGGCATCTATTCCTTTCTTTTCTGCAAGTAGAGACAGTTTTAAAATAAATTTTTCGTGTTCACTTAATTTTTTACCTTCGAAGAATTTTTGTTGGAGTCCAGCTAATCTACTTCTACCAGTAGCTAATTTAAATAAAGAACCAAAGAATATAGCGTCTGAAAGAACTTCTACTCCAGCTGCTGGTAATCCAATTAGACCTGCCATAACTGCTTCTCGTGCAGTTAGTTCTATTCCGGCATCTCTATACTCTTGTAAAATTTCAGGGGCTATTAATTTTTCAGAAGCTATAAAAGCCCCACCAACTGCACCTCTTTTTAAATCTCGTATGTAACCTCTAGCGGTATCCATAACTACTTTTTCTTCTGGTGTTAAATTATCAGTGCCTTTGTTTCTTAATGTTTTAAACCAAAGTTCTTCAAAAGCATTTACAGTTTGTCTTTCAAAATCTACGTTAGGTCCACCTAACTGTAGTACATCATCTTTGTTTGGTTTAAGGACTTTATCTTTAAAGTTACCTGCCTTTCTAATAGTTTTAGACATAGCATCTTGTAATGCAGCCCTACCCGCAACAGTAAAAGCAGTTCTACCTGCTCCTAAGATTATGCCTCCAGCAAGAGCCTCTCCTAGAACTAACCCAGCAGGGGCTAAATTTTGTCCAACAGCCCTAGCTAATTGGTTAAAACCCCCTTGTAGTGTTGGTTCAAGAATAAAATCTTCAAAAGTTTCTAGAGGTTCTAAAAGTTTTTCAACTCTTTCATTATAATCATCTACTTCGGCAAGCCTTCTTTTGGCTGCCATATCATCTCCCATGATAAGATTTCCCATAGCAGCAAGACCACTAAAAGAACTTTTTACTCCTTGAACTCCAGCTTTTACTCCTCTAGTAAAATGGTCTTTAGAACGTCCATAAAATACTGGAGTGCCCTCTAAATTAAAATTTCCTACAGGATTGTTAACACCACCAAAAACTTGTGCGGCTCTAGCCGCATCTCTTTGTTGTTGTTCATCTAAGTTTGGTGCTACAGGACGTGGTTGGGTTGGTTCAGGTTCTGTGCTTTCAGGCGCAACAGGAGCCTGACTATCGGTTAGTAGTACCTTTTCTAATTCATTAGCCATATTTAACCTGCAGAGCCAGTGTAAAAAGCAACATCTTCAAATATTTTTATCAGAGTTCTTAAGTCTCTACTTGGGTCTCCACCTAAATCATCTATAGATTCTCTAAGATCATCTAGTGTAAGTTCTTCTGCTCCTGCAACACCTCCGTCAGGTCCGAGCATTCTAAAACCTGTTAATCCCGGAGGACCACCTTTTCTTCTACCTTTTTCATCATAAAGATCTGAATATTTAAGAAACTTATCGCCATCTGAATACATTGCCTGAATTCTATATTTGCCAGTTAGAATATCCGTACCTGCACTTACGTCATCATTTCCAAAACTAAATAACCACTGCGACCAACGTTGGTTATTAGCGTTTTCTAAAATTGGTCTAAGTCCAACTGCTAAAGTTTCTAATTTTTTTGTATTAATAAGTGTACCATTGTAACTAAGTTGCCCCCCATGTGCTTGTCTATCCCTTGCAAGAAACTCTTCTATCTTTGCATTGTTGTTATACTCCTGTTGATAAAATTTAGTAAAGTCCTCCATATAACTATCAGGTGCAAACGTGTTAGCATCACCATAGCTACCAAGTTCTAACCCTTTTCTATACAAGCCTTCTAAAGCAAAACCTGCCTCACTATATGAATCTTGGTAAACCTTATTTGTTCTTATCTTTTTATCACGTATCTCTTTTAACAACCCGGTATCCAAAGTCCCCGTTACTCTTACCGCAGTCATCAGTGTAGCTATACCGTCAGGGCCTATTGACTGTAACACTGAATCATCAAAGCTGTACAACATCGCTAGGGAATCTCTTATATTTCTACTAACTGTTGCTTCATAATCTCGTTTAGTTTTAGGTGTTTTATTACCCTCCAGAATAACTTGTCCAGTTTCTGGGTTAAAATTTGAATTTATATAGTTATCTATTTCTTGTTTAGTCGAGTCAGATACTTGATAACCTTTTTTCTTAAGTAGGTTTGATATTTGGTTGGGTAAAGTTACAAAAGGTACACCACCATCTTTTCTATTAAAGTTTCCTAAAATACCTGCTATATCTGCTTCTTTAAATTTATCTTGAGCCCCAGCATCAAGTCTTAGTTTCTCAATCCTATTATCTATTTCTACTTGTTTGTCTTCAAGCTTTTTTGTTAAATCCTTAGCTCTGTCAGTGCCTACAGGAGCTACAGATAAAAGATTCATAAAATTTTGTTTTTCACCACGTAGTTTCTCTAAATCTCTATCACGACTATACATACCTCCAGATATCTTTTTCTCTGCCTCTGAAACTTCTTTTTTGTTTCTTATATTTAAGTTATACAAAGTACCCTGAAGAGTTCCAGTAGTTGTGGGTCCCACTCGTAAAGATTTAGTACCACTTTTTAACTCTTCATCATATCCAGAGCCAAGTGTGTTTTGTCCAGTAATATACCTATCTCTTCTTCTTTTGAGGTTTCTTAGTTCTGCTTTATCCTGATTACTAATTGTTTCTCCGGCTTGTTCTCTTTGCAAAAACTCTGTCTCTTTATCTTTAACTTTACTAGCAAAAGTAGAATATTGATTTACAGCGAATTGTATATCCTGCGGTCTTAACCCATTATTTACAGCCCAAGCAGCTATTTGATCATCATTCATTTCTAAAAATTGGTCTAATGTATCCGTAACTTGTGTTGGATCCATTTGTATCGGTTTTGCTATTCTATTAGTGTTTTTTAAAATACCATTTATTTCGTTAAAAATTTCTGTAGTTGTGGTTTCATCACTGAGATACGCTCCATTATAACTTGGACTACCATAGCCAGTATCTCCAATTTGATCTTGCTCTGCTTTAGGTATCTCTTCAAAGGTGCCATTGTCTCCAAAACGTCTGCTAGCATTGTACGCTACTGGGCTAACTGTACTATATACGTGGTGTTGATAATCTTGCATTAATATATCTAACTCAGGTATAGTCATTTGGATTACGCCATCCCCGTCTTGGTCAGCGTTTACAAGGTTTTTAAAAGCTAATTTAGGTCCCGGAGCCTTCTTATCACCCGGTTTAAACTCGGCTATACGAATATTATAAATATCGTTACCGGAGTCATCTTTTTGACCGCTTAATTCAGCACTATCATAAAAAGCAAAATTACCTGTGCCCCATTGTACAAACTGTATATTATGCATAGCGTCCTTAAATGCACCGTTGTTTAAAACACTTGTATCTACTTTATTCCCTGCCGCTTTATAAGCTTCAGGAGCAACTGTCTGTGCAAAACCCCCTATACTAAAAATCAAGTCATTGCCTACTTCTTCTGAAGCACCCGGCGTCCTCATAGCTTTATTTGTAATTTGTTTAAAAGAGTCGGAAGCCTTTTGGTAAGAGTCGTTTTTAAATTGTTCTTCTAACTTACGAGCACTTTCCCTATATGCGTTTTGGGACTGAAACCCTTGTCTTAATTCTTTTATCATTATATTGCACCTAATAAAGAACCAACAAACCCATATTTTTGGGACCTAGAAGCTGCTCTTGCTGAGCTATAAGCATTTTCTCTATTTATCTGTAACCCTGCAGCAGTGCCTAAACTTTCTAAAGCAGTTTTGTTAATACCTTGAGCAGCATTAACTAAACTATTTAATAATTCTTGGTTACTTGTATCTTGTTGTAACCTAGCATTGTTTACGGCATCAGTCACACCTATAGTCCTAACTAGTTGATTACCAGTCATTCTTTGCATTCTAGCCGCAGAAGTTTCAGCTACACCAAATCTACTTAAGTTTCTTGCAGCTATATCCTCTCCTAAAGTAGTTTGTTTATATACATCCATAGGTGCTTCTTGAATTAATTCATCACCATCTATTTCGCCTAACAAAGATTTTTCAAAAGGTCTTACTGTGCCTCTAACAAATCGATCTCTAGATTTAGCAACATCTGCAAATGCTTTATCAGGGTCTTTTACTTCCCCTAAACTAGTAACAAATACTGGAGCATAGTCGGTAGTACCAACATCAGATGCTTCTTGTGTTCCAATACCCCCAGAATCTTCTATTGGAGGAGTTGCAGCGGCTGGTGGACCAGAAGGTGGTGGCTCAGAAGCAATAGGAGATGTTTCATTCTTTACAGCTTGGCCCTCGTCTAAAGGCCCATCTCTACCAGATTGGGCTTTATTTATATTGTCTTGTAACTCTTGTTCTGCTTTTGCAGCTTGGGTTTGAAGGTTACCAAAATCCATGTTACTGAAGTCAAGACCACTGAAATCAAGTTCAAAACCACCACCTGAATATAAAGAATTTAAAGTTTTACCTATTTCAGTCCAAGCGCTGCCGTGTCCTACTAACATTTTTAGTAATCACCTCTAAAGTATCTACCCATACTTTGTTTAAAGCCTGTTTTAAAGGAACCTTCACCTGCCGCCGTGGGGTTAGACATTTCTGATATCCCACCACCAATACCAAATGAAGCTGCTTTTACTCCTGCTATGATGGCTTGGTTCTGCATATCTTTTCTTGCCATCCTTACTTGCATTTCGTCCCTTGCTTGAGATAAAAGTTGGTTGTTTTCTAACCTTGCTGCTTGAGCTAATGCACCAGAAGACGTAGCCCCCAAACCTAACCCAGTTCTCAAAGCGTTCTCTTGTTCTTTTCTTTTTGCGCCTAAAGCTTCTCGGTTAGCATCAACCTGTATCTTAGTAGCCATTAAAGTTCTATTAGCACTATCTTGGAAACTTCTAGCTAAATCTAAATCTAATTTACTACCCATAGCTTGTTGTATATCAGCTTGTCTAAAACCTTTTACAGTTGGAGCAAACCTATCAGAAGAAGCATGTTTTAGCTGTTTTGCCATAACAGGTTGTAAATGGTTTACATAATAATTATTAGCATCAACAGCAATTGCTGCTAACGCTTTCTCTCTTTCACCCGGCTCGTATTCTTGCGGGTCTACATTAGCTCCTCTGCTACCCATATTTATACCTCTATACTATAAACTCTTTCTGTTATTTCCCACCCATTAGCTACAGCATATTGCTCCATTTCAGGAACTACAGATCGTGCTTTTATGTAAACACAACCCGAAGCTTTTGCTAATTGGTTTAACCATTGTACATGCGAAACCCAGTTATGTTTACCAGTTTCATGCACATACGCAATCCAAATCAACAAACTCCGTATTTTTGAAAAGGGGTCTACTTCTACTGTTAAGATCATGAAGCCAATAGAAGACATATATAATTCTGCTCTTCCATTCACACATTCGCTATAAATGTCCTCTGGTATAACCTCACAATGAGGGATTTCATTTAATATCGAACATATTGGGCCTCTTATTTCCTCCCAACATAACCGAACATCAGTTAGTTTGGGTTCTATAAAATCCATCTAATAGTCGAGTTCCTTTCCATAACGTCCATACCTTTTCCTTGGGGACAAGCCCGTACCTTTATATTTAACGGTTCGTTTTACGCCTATGTTACCACCTCTACCTCTTAACTCTGCTTCGCCTACTTCGGCTGCAAACAAATTAAAGTAGTCAGAAGCGGCTACTGGGTCGGTCCACTCTTTACCGGGCATTCTTAGCAATCTGTAGATAGCACCATATAAAATACCATCTCGATAAGTATTACTAAATTCTGTATCTATACTGTTAGTAGTTCTAGTTGGTTTCAAAGCCACATTTACCAATAACCCATTAACGGTTTTTGCACCGGGCACTGGCACTAACCAAAAAGTGTTAGATGTTTTTTGTAGATATACTGTTGGTATACCTGATTTATCTCTCCAATCAGGGTAATTTAATTCTAAGCTTCTAGGGCTAATAGGATCCAGATCATTGCCATCGAAAGTAGCCCATAGTATTTGATGTACATCTGTACCGCTAGGTTGGTCAAACTCATACTCATGGGTTCCTGATATCGTAGTTATAGGGTCTAAATCAAATGTATAAGCTTTGCTTTTTTCACAAAGCTCTATAGTCGAAGAACGTAAGTTACTTTCTATCATAGACTCTGAACACCCCGGAACAAAAGGGGCAACTTCTTTTACTAAAGATTCAAAACTAGCCAACGACTGCCTCCTGTTCTGGTGCTGTTGATTGAGATAGTTGTGCGCCTATACCAAGATTTTGAGTAAATATTTGATAGTGAGCTCCAGCACGCTCAAAATTAGCGGCAAACTCCGACTCTTTTAAAAACGATCTGTACAATACAAAATTTATTAGGGCATTAACATAAATATCATCTACTTGTATTGTATTTGACGTTGCTGTAAGAGCAGTAGGGTTTTTAGAATATATAACTTCTACATAAGCAGTGCCTGATATTCCGGGATATACAAAAAATTTACGTGGGTCTCTTTGATCAAACATGTAATGTTTAACTATAGTACCGTGCGTTGCTTTACCCGTAACAGCAGGGTCATGCCAACTTGGTTCTTCACTATTTATTACATCTAAATTTACTTTTGAGACTGCTCTAAGACCAGTACCCGGAGTAGTTATTGTCTCACCATCCACCTGTGTAGTAGTCGGTGCAGACATATTTCTATTTATGCTAATTAACCTTAATCCATCTGCAGGGATAGACTGTTCTGTACCAGCCACTAATTGTATATTTGAATGTGTAGCAGTAGCATCAGGTCTAAAGTTAGCAATTTCTCTTTGTCCATCATTTAGGTAGTCGAGTTGTTCTGAACTTGACCAACGTACACCACCAGTGTTTTGGAGTATATTATTTACTCTGCTTAATATATTCGCAGCTGTTAGCGTACCGGCCATTTATTCCTCTTCTTTTTTCTCTTCTTTTTTCTCTGTTTTTTTAACGAGTTTTGGCTTTGCTTTAGGTTCAGGCTTAGGCTTAGGTTCTTCTCTTACTTCTTTAGCCCCAGCTTGTAAACAAGCATATCCAATATACTCTGGGAATTCTCTTGCTTCTCCTGCATATAAACGAACAGCATCACCAGTTAACAGTGATACATATAAATCTTTTTCTGAGATAACTTTCATAGTTTTTCTTTCCATTTAAAACTCCTGTTTAGTAGAAAGAGGTGGTCCGAAGACCACCCCAATCTTAATTAAAATGCGCAATCTACTC
>MDTG01391158.1_pt1 | contig 16858 bp, 14 predicted proteins | sample 811421 | NCBI WGS metagenome assembly MDTG01 (sample SAMN05326645, study PRJNA326480) | marine metagenome | isolation source: seawater | place: Pacific Ocean: South East | collected 2011
AGCAAGAGGCTCCCGACGAGGTAAATCAGGCCATGTCAGATTTCCTCACTAACGCTAATATAATCCCTTGAAGGTCATTTAGTAAAAGGAACATAATCTCGCGAAGTCAATTGTTATGGTCGTAGGTGAGGATTCAGTTATGGAATGCCTGATTAAAAAAGTAACAAACTCCTTCGTTTGGGTTTGCGTTTATTCGGCCACATTTTTATTGACTTTAATGACAGCTGGTGCGGCAGAGCAATTTGCCTCAGGCACTTTTACTGATAGTCAGTTTGAAGCTGGTGCAGTTATTTATGCCGAATTGTGTGCCTCTTGTCATGGGCAAAATGCTGAGGGTGGCGTCGCTGCCGCCTTGACCGGACCAAATTTTAGGAGGGATTACTCGAGTCGCGACTCTGATATAGGCTCTTTGCTGAATGTAATTAGCGACACGATGCCGCCTCGCCAACCCGACCGTTTGACTGAGGTCGAAAACCTCGCGGTTTTAGCGTTTGTCCTAGGAAGCAATGGGGTCCTCGCTGGCACGGAGGCGCTAAAAAGCGCAGCAAGTTACCTCAGTGCGATTCCTTTAGCGCGTGGCGATCAAAAATTGGATATTTCAAAACAATTCATCAAAGGAGATGATGGTCTGGTGCCGTTTGGCAGGGGGCCAAGCTTCGCAGAGTTATTGGAGGCTGATAGAAATTCAACAGATTGGCTTTATCACAACCAGAATTACCGAGGAACGCGGTTTTCAGCGTTGTCTGAAATCGATCGTTCCAACATATCAGATCTTGTTCAAGTTTGTGCCTACCAGATGGGCTCGATGCAAACGATGCAGACCGGACCGATCGTTAGTAATGGAGTTATGTATGTTACCAATATGACTCATACGGCGGCGATAGATGCGGCCACTTGCAAAAGAATTTGGAGTTATGATTGGGAAGCACGAGATCGAACTGTTTGGGGTAATAATCGGGGTGTTGCTATAAAGGATGGGTACGTCATTCGGGGCACCAACGATGGCTATTTGCTCGCATTGGATTCTTCCGACGGTAAGCTCCTGTGGGCACGCCAAGTAGCGGATCCATGGTTAGGTGAGACTTTCACCATGCCACCGATGATTTATAAAGATCTAATTCTAATTGGTCCTGCAGGCAGCGAAAACGCTATTTCTGGATGGGTTGGTGCTTTTTCGTTGTCTGATGGAAGTCTTGTGTGGAAGTTCGAGACAGTGCCAGAGGCTGCAGCCGGAGGAGGGCCAACTTGGGGTAACCCGGAAAATATACCTCTGGGCGGAGGTGCAGTTTGGACCCCTTTGAGCCTTGATTACGAAATGAGAGAATTGTATGTGGCCGTTAGTAACCCTGCGCCGGATTTGCCGGCGTATCTTAGACCGGGTGACAATTTATACACTAATAATATCGTTGCACTTAATCCTGACAACGGAGAATTAATCTGGCATAAGTCTCTTGTTCCAAACGATGATCATGATTGGGACCTTACTCAGGTGAGCCCGATTTTGAAGTCAAATCTCGATAATACTAAAAGAGATCTGGTAGCTACGGTGGGAAAAGATGGTGTTTTGAGAGCTATAGACCTAGGGTCCAAGACTACGGTATATGAGACCGAAATAACTACTCGACTTAACGCCGACGTTCCTGTCACAAGAGAAGGCGTTATAGCTTGTCCCGGTGTATTTGGCGGAGTGTTGTGGAATGGTCCAGCTTATGTTCCGAGTGAGAATTTGCTTGTGACACCGGCTATCGATTACTGTGCTCGGTTTAGTGCAGCACAAGTTATCGAACACATTCCGGGTCGATTGTATATGGGCGGCGATGTCGCTCCAATGAAGGATCAGTCTGGGTGGCTGACCGCTGTAGGGGCGGAAAGTGGCGAGTTGCGGTGGAAATACCACTCACCAGCACCAATGGTTTCTGGGGTTACATCGACTGGCGGAGGGCTTGTTATTGCGGGTGAGTTGACGGGTAATTTATTGTTTTTAGATGCATCTACAGGAGAAGTTTTAAGGAAAATCGATACTGGAGCTCCACTCGGAGGTGGTGTAGTCTCATACTCTGCAATGGGGAGGCAATATGTCGCGGTCAGCTCTGGAAACGCAATGATGACCTTTAAGACCGGTCATGAGACCTCTCGCGAGGGAAGCATCATAGTGTACTCGTTGCCAAAATAGTAGTCGTCAGTTGGTCACAATATTGGGAGGGCCGGCCAATATTCTAATCGCACTAACGGTCTTGTTAGACTATTCGTTTTGATCTCAGCTCTGCAATTTCTGAGGCGTTGTATCCGATTTCCATTAAGATAGCGTCTGTATGCTCTCCCAGTTTAGGCGCCCGATGTCTTATTTCACCAGGCGTTTCCGACAACTCTACAGGAGTACGCATCAACGGAACGGGTTTGTCGAGTCCGGGAAAATCTGTAGCTTGAAATAAATTTTTTGCTTTTATGTGCGGGTCATCCAATACTTGCTGCGGGGAGAGAACTGGGCCAGCTGGCAGTCTTACTTCTTCCATCTCAGCGAGAGCTTCTTCTGATGTTCTTTCAGAGCACCATATTGACATACGATCACTGATTATTTGACCATGCTCTCCACGAGAGAGATCATCTTTCATTCTGGGATCGGTTATCCAATGCTCCTCGCCCATCAATCGTGCCCAGCGCTCGAATAATGGTCCCCCTACAGACTGTACCAAGACCCAACCATTTTTTGTTTTAAATGTATCACTGGGTGCCGTGGTTTGAGCGCGATTTAGCGTAGCGACGCGATTCACGTTCAGAGCAGCTTGCTCGATCGCAGTGCCATTCATCATTGTAAGAGCAGTGTTAAATAAAGAGCCCTCAACAATTTGTCCGCGACCGCTTTTTTGTCTTTCAAACAGCGCCGTCATTGTTCCGAAAGCTGCTAAGCTCGCGGTGCCAAAATCGATAAAAGGTGTGTAGGACTTAATTGGCTGTTCTGGGGTTCCTGAAAGGTACATTGCACCGGACATTGCTTGACCGAGCCCATCAAATCCAACTCGGTTGCTGTAGGGACCTCCGGTTCCAAATGCAGAAATCATGGTTAATATGATGTCGGGCTTAATTTCTTTAAGGCTTTCATAATCTAGGCCCATAGTCTTTAGGGTATCTGGCGGAAGGTTAGCTATCACCACATCAGCTTTGGCGACGAGCTTTTTCACTATCTCGCGCCCTTCGGGTTTCATTGGATTCAGCGTAAGGCCGCGTTTGTTTCGTGCTAATTGCATGAATGCACCGCCTTCTCCGCCCTCGGAGATTGGAGCTAAGTATCTGTCTTCGCTTCCATCAACCTTCTCAATCCGGATGACTTCGGCACCCATGTCCGCGAGGAGAGCTCCGCAGAAGGGTCCTGCAATATAACGACCAAAGTCGAGTACACGAATTCCTTTAAGAGCCTGAGTCATGGGTTTTATTCCTTGATATATTTTTTATAAATTATAGGGCTGAAGTTGAGGTGCTATTGTTGATAGTGCCGCCTTGTCGATTTGAGCATGCTCCATTACAATCATAGTCAAGCAAGCGTTTCAGATTTGTGTACTATAACTCGGAGAAGCTATGTTTCAAAATATGGTATCGATTTTTAGCGTGAGAGGAGTGTTCGGTAAGTTTTTATTCTTAGGTTGTTATTCCTTATTTGTATTAACGCCATTACAGGCTGCTGAAAATCCCGGATATCTTAATGATCCGGCTCGTCGAACAACGGGGATTGGAAAATTCTACATGGGCCGAGAAATTTCTTTTGTCATGGGCCATCAGGCAGCCGGATGGCTTAATCGTCCCGGTCGCATCAAAGAAGAGATGCCTGACGATGTCGTCGCTAATATGAAGCTTAAGCCGAATGAAATTGTCGCAGATATTGGTGCGGGTTCAGGTTATTTTTCCTTTCGTATTGCAAAGCTTGTGCCTCAAGGAAAGGTTCTTTCCGTGGATATCCAGCAGGAGATGTTAGACATAATCGAGCAAAGGAAAAATAAAGATGGGGTAGGCAATATTGAGGGGGTTTTAGGGGATATCGATAACCCCCACCTAGAGGATGAAAGCATTGATGCTGCTATCATGGTCGACGCTTATCATGAATTCTCGCACCCCTTTGAGATGATAAATGGAATTTATGATGCACTGCGTCCCGGCGGAAGAATTTTTTTACTTGAGTATCGTGGGGAAGATGAATCGGTCCCGATAAGACCCTTGCATAAAATGACTCAAGAACAGGTTATTAAAGAGATGGAAGTCTTCGGTTTACAGTGGACCGAGACACTTGATTTTTTGCCTTGGCAACACATGATGGTATTCACAAAGGTTTAAGCTTGTTGCTTGGGAGTGGGCGGGAACTCTGTGCTGACACTAAATGCAATAATCTGACGCTGGAAAGCATTTGGTTTGTTTTTTCTGTTGAGATCCATCTTTTCTAGTTGCGTCGTATTTGCAGTGTTCGCTCCCTCTAAGCTTGCGGACGGGGCTTTCTCTATTTTGTTTTTAAAAAGACTAAACATTTACAACGACGCCAGCAAAGCTTGCTATAATTGACTAGGTGATTTGTTAACGCGGAGACATTTGAGTATGCAACGAGAATCGATGGAAGTTGACGTCGTGATTGTTGGAGCGGGGCCCGCGGGATTATCGACGGCGTGCCGTTTGCTTCAATTGGCTAAAGAGGCTGAAAAAGAGTTTTCTGTTTGTGTTCTCGAAAAAGGGTCCGAGGTCGGCGCGCATATTCTTTCGGGGGCTGTTTTTGAACCGGCTGTCTTAAATGAGTTATTTCCGGACTGGAAAGAAAGAGGCGCTCCTCTTCAAACGGCAGTTGTAAAAGATAAGATATATTATTTACCCAATGAGAGGACTAACTTCCGGTTTCCAGGTCCCTTTATGCCAAAGGCTATGCATAATGACGGAAATTACATTATATCTCTTGGTAGTTTGTGTTCGTGGTTAAGTGAGCAGGCAGTGGAGTTGGGAGCGGAGGTGTTTCCTGGGTTTGCCGCGGCTGAGGTTTTATATCATGAAGATGGCAGTGTGAAAGGGGTGGCGACGGGAGATCAAGGACTAGGGGCGAATGGAGAGCAAAAAGCGTCATTCGAGCCTGGTTTTGAGTTTCATGCAAAATACACGATTTTCGCTGAGGGTTGCAGGGGTCACCTTGGGAAAGAAATTATTAAAAAATTTCATTTGGATAAAGATAGCGATCCCCAACATTATGGTATTGGGCTGAAAGAAGTTTGGGAAGTTCCCAGTGAGCAGCATGAAGAGGGTCTTGTAGAGCATACGGCAGGGTATCCTATGATTGGGCCAAGTTACGCTGGGTCGAGCGGTGGATTTTTGTATCACGCAAAAGGTAACAAAGTTGCGTTGGGTTTAATTATTGATTTGGGCTATAAAAATCCTCATATCAGTCCTTTCGATGAATTTCAAAAATTCAAACATCATCCAATTATTGCTAAAACAATTACAGGCGGGAAACGGCTTAGCTATGGCGCAAGAGCGCTGATAAAAGGAGGGCTGAACTCCTTACCTAAAATGACTTTTCCGGGAGGTTTGCTGGTTGGTTGTGATGCGGGAACCCTCAATGCTGCGAAAATAAAGGGAAGTCACACAGCCATGAAGTCAGGAATGATCGCCGCTGAGGCGCTTTTTGAAGAGCTTAATGGTGACTCACCATCAAGAACACTGAAGAAGTTTGACGAGTTTTTCCATCGCTCTAGTTTGCGTAAGGAATTACATGAAGCAAGAAATTTCAGCGCTGGAATTCATCGATTTGGGTTTTGGTTAGGGGCTGCACTAGCTTTTGTTGAGCAAAATATTTTTTTTGGAAAGTCACCGTTCACTATTCGAGATCGATCAGAGGATCACGCGGAGCTTGTTTCAGCTGAGATTGCAGAAAAAATACAATATCCTAAGCCCGATGGCAAAATAAGCTTTGATAAACTCTCATCCGTTTTCTTATCGAATACAAATCATACAGAGGATCAGCCATGTCATTTGAAGCTCAAGGATCCGGGGATTCCAATAAGTGTAAATTTGCCGAACTTTGATGAACCTGCCCAAAGATATTGTCCTGCAGGAGTTTATGAGGTTTTAGAAAGTGAGAACGGAGAGAAGTATTTTCAGATCAATGCTCAAAATTGTGTCCATTGTAAAACCTGTGACATTAAGGATCCATCGCAGAATATTCAGTGGGTAGTTCCGGAGGGAGGGGGAGGTCCGGTATATCCAGCAATGTGATACTCGGGACAGTGTGATTGATCCAATGTAAATTTCTTGATAGGTTTTTGGAGTCAGCTCGACAAGTGCTGTATCGATAGATACAAAAGATATGCAAGACGATTTGCTCTAGTTCCCTGTAACGATTACTCCTTAGATGTTACTTCCAATTCTTCTGCTAGGCTTGTCATGGAAAATTTCTTAAAAAAATCCTGTTATTTTATCCTTGTCGCCTGTGTGCTTAAAGGGTGTCGATTTATAGACATAGATTTCGAAGGGGACAGGGTTTTGCTAGCAATTGTCATGGAGCAAAAAGTCGATCGTTATCCAGAGGTTGACCCCCTACAGATCAATCAAGAAATAAGAGTATTAGTTGACAAAGCGGTTCAGGATGAAGACGAGAATGAGGGTCGTCTGCGGAAACTGTTGTTATTACTATATGGTTCCGATGGTTTAGCTTTGCGTTACGCCCCAGAAGTTACACACACGGCAATAGAATCGTTTGCCGCCAGACAAGGAAACTGCTTGTCCGTGATGAATCTCTTCGTGGCAATGGCTCGTTATGCCGGAATCGACGCAAATTTTCAAACTGTCAAGGTGCGCCCAAATTGGGATAGGCGAGGAAACTTGGTAGTCCTAAGTCAGCACATCAATGCGACTGGGCGTTTCGGGCCGCATCGGCGTTATGTTTCAGATTTTACGCCTGAGGTCTCCCTGCAACAATTTACCTCGACCACTTTGACAGATGTCCAAGCGCGCTCGCTTTATTTTACTAATATTGGTGTGGAAGCGTTGATTGAGGGAAATTCTGAGGAGGCCCTGGATTTTCTAAAAAATGCTCTCTTCCTTGATCCTGATTCTTCGGTAGCGTGGAATAATATAGGAGCGATTTATAGTGACCTTGGGAATTCAGAGTTAACCGAGTTCAGTTATAAGATGTCGGTATTAAAAGACAGTAATAGTATGAGTGCGATCGGTAATTTAGCCAAATTCTATAGGAAGAATGGTCAGCTGGCTCGAGCGAAGCAATACGATCGAGCTATCGAGAGATTTAACGAAACAAATCCATATTTTTTTTATTCGCAAGGAAGCGCGGCCTTGTCGGACGATGATTTTGTCCTGGCAGAGGAGCTGTTTCTGAAAGCAGTATCATTAATGAGATTTGAACCGGTTTTCTACCAAGCGTTGTCAAGATTGTATGCAGCTAAAGGTGAGAATGAACGGTCGACGGACATGATACTTATAGCGAAAAACATAACCTCGCAAAACAGTCAAGTATATGAGCCTAGCTCAAATAAAATGAGAATTATTGACAATAGCTTTTCTATACTGCGCGACTCCGCAAGCGGTATCAGTATCGATTTTAGAAACTAGCTTATATTTGTATTAAAAGTGTAGGGTTTCAATACTTCCGCTATTTTTTCTTTATCTGCGCTGTCTGTTGTGACGATACTGACGATTAAACCGCGTTTCTTTTCTATGTCACTCGTTACAGAGACATTGATGTTTAGGCTTTTCAGCGACTGTTCGACCACTTCTTCCGCAATTTTTTGTCGTAGAGTGGGTCTGAATATTTTACCTACTGCCGTGAGAGGCATTTCCTTTATAAAATCTATTCTTTTGGGAACCGCTGCGCGTTCAGAAATTCTTTCTTCGCAATATTTTATTAATTCCGCTTCGCTCACATTGCTGCCTGGTTTGCGAACAGCATATGCCATTGGCAGTTCGCCCGCGTATGCGTCTGGTAATCCAATCGCAATAGCCGAAGCGATTTCCGAGTGACTCATTAACGGTTCTTCGATCAACTCTGGGTCGATGTTATGCCCGCCTCTAATAATTAAATCTTTTGCGCGTCCAGACAAGTACAGGCAATCGTCCTCATCGAGGTAGCCAAGATCACCGGTGTTAAACCATCCGTCCTCAATCCATGCATTGGTATTATCAACTTCTACTTTATATCCTTTAAAGACTTGAGGTCCTTTTACAAGTATTACTCCGCTCTCTCCAACGGGGCAATTCTTTATAACCTTATCACCGTCAAGATGAGCTATGCGTATCTGAGAGTAGGGTACGCGCATCCCAACGCTTCCTGGGGGCTGCTCAATGGGAGCCCTGCTGATTAATGCCGTGGTTTCCGTCATGCCGTAGCCGTTACCAATTTCCACTTCGTACTGTTTTTCAAAACTTAATTCAAACGGGTGGGACAATGGCGCGGCACCGGAATTAACATTGGTAAGACTACTGATGTCCGAATCGCCCACCGGAATGTCAGCAAGTGCGGTGAGGACAGTTGGCACTGCAGATACTTGTTTAACCTTAAATCTTTCGATGATTTTCCAGAAATTCCCCATGGCCACTGGTGATCTGAATCCAGAGGGGGTCATCAGTACTATTCTATAACCTACAGCAAAAGCGGCGACGCCCTGAATAATACAGCCGTAGATGTGGAATAGAGGAAGACCACAAAGTACCGTATGGTGGTCCATGTGCGCGGTATAAACTTGCATGAGTTGAGCGAGGAACGCCATATTTCCATGGGTGAGCTGTGCTAGTTTTGGACGCCCGGTGGTGCCGCCTGTGTGGAAATAGGCCGCAATTTGTTCGGAGTCAATTTGGCGGTCACTATCGAGGGTCAGGTGATTCATTGAGTCTATGCTAGTGTTGAAGTCGAGCACCCTTGTTTTTGAGAGATCTTTAGATTCTGTATACGGATCACATAAACCCGGTACATGTACCCCTAGAATTGTCTCAACACAGCGGGTCTCTTTTGACGCAGATATAACTTTTTGCCAAATGTCACTGTGCTCTGATTGACCGAGACATATTATAACTTTAGAACCAGCTGCGCCGATTATTTCGGACATGTGGTCTGGTTCAAGCAGAGGGTTGATAGGGTTGGATATGCCAGCGGCTTGTGCGCCCCAAATAGCGAAATGTGTTTGTGGTAGGATAGGTAAAACAATCGATACTGCGTCGTTTGGACCAATGCCCAGACTGTTAAGTAGGTTGGCTGTCTGCGTAACTCGGTGAGCCAGTTCTTTGAAACTTGTTGTTTGCGTTTGTTCGTCAATCTTTCCCTGTAGGAGAAATTCAAGAGCAGTTGAATCCCCAAAAAGTTCAGCGCTTCTCTTTATAATTTGATAGCTGTTGGTATAAGGAAATTGCTCTTTAAAGGGGATCCGTTCAAATGATCTGACGCTTTCAATAGTTTCTAAAACGGGTTCGTCCAAGGGTATTTTTGTCATATCGATCACTTAATGCTCTCCACTCTTATGTCATTATTACGATTGTCCGTGGTCCGTGGGCGGACGCCGTCGGCGTTTTATAGCATGAAGACGTGCACTGCGCTAGAGAGTTGTCGGGGCGCTTATTTGTTTCTTGCCACAGAGAATTTAGCAAGGAGCTTCAGGGTGTCAGTAAAGTCGGAAACGGGGAGTTCCTCAACGCATTCAAGAGCGAGCCTTGCTTCTTCCTCAGCCGCGTCTCGCGTATATTGCAGTGACCCACATGCCTTAATAATTGCAGTGATTCGACTCAAGGTTTCTGGCGGGATCGACTCTGTTCGCATCAAACATTGACGAATAAGGTCTCGTTCTGTGTTGTCTGCGTGCTGTAAAGCATGAATAAGCGGTAAAGTAGGTTTGCCCTCAGCTAAATCATCTCCTAAATTTTTTCCTAGAACTTCGACATCACCATCATAATCTAGCGCGTCGTCAACCAGCTGAAATGCAAGGCCAATATGTTTTCCAAATCGTTTTAGCGAGTCTGCTGTTGCATTTGAGGCATCGGACAAAAGAGCTGCGCAATGTGCTGCGGCTTGAAACAAAATTGCAGTTTTATTATAGATTACCTCACGGTAGCTGCTTTCGTTCGTCTCGGGATTGTTTTTATTGATCAGTTGTAACACTTCGCCTTCCGCAATTCGGTTAGTAGTGTCCGCTAAAATATGCATAATTTTCATTTCTCCGATTTCGACGAGCAACTGAAATGCGCGGGAGTATATGAAATCGCCGACTAAGACGCTCGATGGGTTATTCCACTCAACACTTACAGTGGGTCTGCCTCTCCTCAGAGCGGACATATCAACAACGTCATCGTGTAGTAGCGTCGCGGTATGAATAAATTCTATTACTGCGGCGAGGTTAATATGTCTTGAATCTGAAATGTTACAACTTCTTGCGGCGAGCAGGACTAGAATAGGTCGCAGGCGCTTTCCGCCCGCATCAACAATATAATGACCAATATTCTCCACCAAAGGCACTCTAGAGTGGAGCTGGTCTATTATGAACTTGTCTACGGAGATCATGTCGGTTGATACAGAATCGCGAATTTTTTTATACATATTGAAGATTTCTAACGAGCCTAGCTCGTCCATACGTGATGAAGTGAATCAATCGAGACTAGCCATGCTAGGGAGCGCGGGTCTCACTGTCAAGACACCTAAACAACCTTCAAACACAGTGAGGCCTTAAATTTGGCGATATTCGAGGTATTTTTGACGGTGCAGGCTCGTGTCTTTAGACTTGCTTGGCGAGTACGCTTGCCGTAATATATCGCACTTATATTTTTTGTCTTAAAAAGGGAGCATCCTTTTTCTTAGGCATGTGGAGATTAGACATGTACGCGGTGATTGTAAGTGGCGGTAAGCAGCATAGAGTGGTAGAGGGGGAGACCCTGAAATTAGAGAAACTAGAGCTGGGTGAGGGCGAAACTGTCACGTTTGACAAAATCCTTTTGGTCGGTGAGGGCGAGTCTGTAAAAGTTGGCTCTCCTTATGTAGAAGGAAGTGAAGTCACTGCAGAAATCGTATCCCAAGGACGGGCGAAGAAAATCGAAATTATAAAATTTAACCGACGTAAGCATTTTCGAAAGCAGCAAGGTCATCGACAGTGGTTTACTGAAGTGAAAATCACCGGAATCAAGGCTTAGATTGAGCTAAAAGAGGATATTATGGCGCATAAAAAAGCAGGCGGTAGTACTAACAATGGCCGTGATTCGGTTTCAAAGCGCCTCGGTGTAAAGCTCTTCGGTGGTCAGGCAGCTACTGCTGGCAATATCATTGTTCGTCAACGAGGAACTCGATTTCACCCGGGTGAAAATGTAGGGTGTGGTAAAGATCATACCCTCTTTGCGACTGCGGATGGGGTGGTAAAGTTTGCGGTTAAAGGACCGAAAAATAGAAAATATGTGAGTATCGAGACGGCCTAAATAATGTCTTTTGGAAGATTAAAAGCCCCGCCTTGAGTCGGGGCTTTTTTGTTTCAGTATCAGCGGTTTTTGTAATATTTTGATAGGGTAACACTTCGTTGCTAAGAGCTTATATTCGCAGGGTCTTGGTGGACTTTCTGACCTAAGATTGTAATAGACTCCTTAATTAACCCGAGAGAAAAGATGAAATTTGTAGATGAGGCTGAAATTGTCGTTGAAGCGGGGAGTGGGGGAAGCGGTTGCCTAAGTTTTAGGAGAGAAAAGTATATTGAGCGTGGAGGGCCAGATGGCGGCGATGGAGGGCGCGGAGGGAGTGTGTTTCTTGTGGCTGAGACTGATTTGAATACTCTGGTGGACTTCCGATTTCAGCCTCGTTATCGCGCGCAGAAGGGGCAGGCTGGCATGAGCCGCAATAGTACCGGTGGGAGCGGGGATGACTTATACGTTCGTGTCCCTATTGGCACGTCAATTATCGATATCGATACTGAAGAGTTGATAGCTGATTTAAGCGTTCCGGATAAGCCTATCAAAGTTGCTCAAGGCGGGAAGCATGGAATGGGAAATGCTCGGTTTAAGACTAGCACCAACCGTGCTCCCCGCAAAATCACGAAAGGGACACAGGGAGAAGTTCGACGTTTGCAGCTCCAACTCCGTTTAGTTGCAGATGTTGGCTTGCTGGGTATGCCAAATGCCGGAAAGTCGACTTTAATCCGGTCTGTCTCTGCAGCGACCCCCAAGGTAGCAGATTATCCGTTTACAACTCTGGTTCCCTCTTTGGGTGTGGTTAGCAGAGGAATCGAACGTAGTTTCGTTATGGCAGATATTCCAGGTCTAATAGAAGGCGCTGCCGAGGGGGCTGGTCTTGGTTTTCGATTTTTAAAGCACCTATCCAGGACGAGCTTGCTCTTGCACTTAGTGGACGTGCTACCGGTTGACGGCACTGATCCTTCAGAAAATGCCAAAAAAATAGTGGCAGAATTAAAAAAGTTCAGCGTTACGCTCGCAGGGAAAAAAGTGTTTCTTGTGTTAAATAAAACAGACTTAATAGATTTCGATCAGCTCATGGAACTGAAGGCGGAAGTTTGTTCCAAACTGGGCTGGAAGGACAGCGTGTACTGCATCTCGGCGATTTCGGGAGAGGGTTGTGCAGATCTGTGCGAAGACCTAATGAGGTATATAGATAGTCACAGAAAGCAAATAAAAGATGATTCATTTTATGCTGAGGAACAAGAGAGGCAAGAGTTTGCAATGGCTTTTGAGATACGTAATACGATAGAAGCTGACAAAATAATCAGAGCTGATAAACGTCAAAATATTAAAAATTTCAGTGATGATCCTGATTTCGAATGGGTTGATTAGTTCCTGAAAACCGATGAGCTGAAGTGGTATTGTCAATGAAGGGTAGGGTTTTATTATGGTCAACGGTTGTAAGCAAAAGAAGTGGGTCGTCAAGATTGGCAGCTCGCTAGTGACTAATAATGGCCTAGGCTTAGATCTAGAATCGATGAGGATTTGGGTGCAACAGATAATCCAGCTACGAGATCAGGGTTGCCAGGTAGTACTGGTTTCATCTGGAGCGGTCGCTGAAGGGGTTTCTCGGCTTGGCTTAAAGCAGCGCCCTACGCAGGTGCATATGCAGCAAGCGGCGGCAGCCATAGGTCAGATGGGCCTGGTGCATGCTTATGAAGTTAACTTTGCTGAGCAAGCTGTCGCAACTGCTCAGGTCTTATTGACCCATGATGATTTAGCCGACAGGACTCGATACTTAAATGCGCGAAGCACACTTTCATCTCTGTTGGATTTGGGTGTGGTTCCTGTTGTTAATGAGAATGATACAGTCGCTACAGCAGAGCTTTGTTTGGGAGACAACGACACGTTATCGGCGCTTGTAGCGAATTTAATAAATGCAGACACAATGGTGATCTTGACAGATCAGGCGGGTCTCATGAGTGCGGACCCGGCGGTTGATAAAGGTGCAAGTTTAATTCAGTCGGGAGACGCAAATGACGATGGATTAATGTCGTTGGCTGGCGCTGGAGGGGCGCTTGGAAGAGGCGGGATGAAAACGAAGCTGGCCGCTGCAAAGCGTGCGGCGCGGTCTGGAACTGACACAGTTATAGCAAATGGTCGTCAGCCAGAGGTGCTTACGAGGATATTTAAAGGGGAGTCGATTGGGACTAAATTGTCGGCAAATAGTGAGCCCGTCACTGCCAGGAAGCAATGGTTAGCCAATGGGATCATTGCTAAAGGCGAGATTGTTGTTGATGAGGGTGCTCAACGAGCCCTAATCGGTCAAGGAAAGAGCTTACTTGCAGTGGGTATCCAGACAGTCAGTGGGCATTTTGTTAGAGGTGATTTAGTGGTTTGCTCCAATGCCCAAGGGTTTGAAATCGCTCGGGGGTTGGTGAATTATAATTCATCTGAAGTTCATCAGCTGGTGGGTGCAACAAGTGACGAATACTTGTCTAAGCTTGGATACAAAGGAGATGACGAAATTATTCATCGCGATAATTTAGTGCTCGCTTAACCGATCGGGAAATGACGGAATCTAGGGAAGGCTGAAAAGTGCTTCCTTATTCTCGGTAGGGTTTTAGCTAGCTAATTTCTTGATCGCTGCATTCAATCGGCTTTTATGCCTAGAGGCTTTGTTTTTATGAATGATGCCCCTGTCGGCCATCCGATCAATCACTGGGACGGCTTCAGCATAAGCAGCGGTAGCTCCAGTCGCGTTGCCTGATTCAATGGCAGCAAGAACTTTCTTTATTTGTGTTCTAACCATTGAACGAAAAGATGCGTTATGACGTCGGCGGGCTTCACCTTGCCGGGCTCTTTTTTTTGCTTGTGCTGAATTCGCCAATTTTCACTCCTGATATCGTGTTGTGTTTCCAAGTCTCACTGAGTTTGAGATTGCGAAAACCGAGAGCGCAGTACTATGCCGGCTAAGGGTATTGTTGTCAAGTTTGTTAGGGGTGCAAAGAGCCCTGAGGTTCCTGCTATATATCCGAATTTTCCTCTATAATAATAATTGGCCAGTCAATTTGGATGTTCGTTGCAAAAGTGTATCTGTTATCCTTCTGTTACTTAAAATTCAGGTATGAGGGAAATGGTGAGCTGGGATAAAGCTGTTAAAAATGTTTAGTAATTCGAAAGTTCCTCATGAGCCCTCTCCGTCAGAGACAAGCTTGCTGCGCGCAACCGGTATTACAGGGTTTATGACTTTGGTTTCAAGAGTCTTAGGCCTTACCCGAGATGTAGTGATCGCTCGGTTTTTTGGTGCTAGTGACGGAGCGGATGTTTTTTTTCTAGCCAACAAGATCCCCAATTTTATGCGGCGTCTTTTTGCTGAGGGAGCTTTTAATCAAGCTTTTGTTCCAATTTTGTCGGAGTACCGCTCACAACGTGATTTTACTGCGGTAAAAAATCTAATAGCTGCTACGGCAGCTAGCCTAGGTGGAACTCTTTTGCTTTTGAGCACAATTGTTATCGTAGGTGCTCCCTTTTTTGCGATAGTAATTGCCAATGGTTATGTTGATGAGCCGGCTAAGTTTGATTTGTTTGTTAGTATGTTAAGAATAACATTTCCATATTTATTCCTAGTTTCTATGACATCTCTCTGTGGGGCTGTCCTGAATAGTTATGGAAAGTTTGCTGTCCCCGCTATCACACCTGCTTTGTTGAATTTGTCCCTTATTGGCGCTGCCATAATTCTGTCTCCTCTCTTGAGCACGCCGGAGCTTGCTCTGGCATGGGGAGTATTGGTTGCGGGAGTCGCACAATTATTCTTTCAGTTGCCTTTTTTAGCACGAATTAGGCTGCTGGCCCTCCCCAAACGGGAGCCGACCAATGCGGGTCTAATTCGTATAAAAAAACTAATCATTCCTGCTTTGTTTGGTGTTTCAGTAAGTCAAATTAACCTTTTGTTCGATACTTTAATCGCTTCTTTTTTAGTAAGTGGTAGCGTTTCTTGGTTGTATTTTTCAGATCGATTAATGGAGCTGCCATTGGGAATTTTTGGAGTAGCACTTGGTATAGCGGTTTTGCCGAGCCTCTCTCGACGACATGCAGAAAATTCCGTTGTGGAATTCGCAAAAACTCTCGACTGGGCTTTACGTTTAGTTTTATTAGTAGCAATCCCCGCGGCGTTAGCTTTGTATTTAATCTCAGAACCTTTGTTGGTGACACTTTTCGAGAACGGTCGGTTCAGTCAAAGTGATGTAGAAAATTCTGCCTCTAGTCTGAGAGCTTACGCGATCGGATTGATTGCGTTCATGGCGATAAAGGTTTTGGCACCTGGTTATTACGCTCGACAAGACACTTTTACTCCGGTTCAAATTGGCGTTGGTGCGATGATTTTGAATATGATTCTGAATGGAGTTTTCTTCTATTTTGGAATGGCACACGTTGGATTGGCTCTTGCAACAAGCCTCGCTGCTATATTTAATGCAGTTTGTCTTTTACTTGTTCTTCTCAAAAAATCAGTTTTCTGTTGGCAACCGGGATGGCCTAAATTTATTCTAAGGCTTCTGCTTGCTAACATTGTGATGAGTCTTTTCCTCTTGTTCTATGTTGGGACCTTAGAGGAGTGGTTGCAAAAAACGATGAGTGCTCAAATTATTGATTTATCTTTTTTAGTCGTTGGTGGCATTGTTAGTTATATTTGTTGTTTATCAATGTTTGGCTTTAAGTGGCGCGAGATTTATCGCTAACAGAAAAAGTGAGGATTAGTGAAAACCGTAAGAGTATATCGAGCAGATACCATCGCTGCTGCATCTCACATGAAAAATGTTTTGGCGCAATATGAAATTTCTGCTGAAATTCGGAACGATCGTTTGTTTTCGCTTGCGGGATCTATTCCGATTGGGGAGTCTCTTGTTGAACTTTGGGTCAAGGCTCTTGATTTTCGTCGGGCCAATGAATTAGTAAAGGCTACGCTCGACCCAATTTCCAAGGGGAAAATAAGTATATGGGTATGTGACAAGTGCAACGAGGAGATTGAGGAGCATTTTGCGGCATGTTGGTCCTGCGGTGCAATTTCAAATTGAGTAATGCGTACTCAATTTTTATGCCCTTGACATGAATTTCCCTGTCGACGTGTTGACCTTGACAGATTCTCCGGTGCTGAGGTACTCAGGCACCTGAATTTCAAGGCCAGTTGATAGAGTCGCGGTCTTTGTTCGGTTAGTGGCTGATGAGCCTGTTACGGCAGGCGGCGTGTCATCGATGACGAGAGTTACTGATTGAGGAAGTTCAATACCTATTAAAATTCCGTCGAGCAATAGTGCTATTATTTCTTCCTGTTGTTCGGTAAGGAATTGGGTTTGCCATTCTAGTTCCTCCGAATGCAAACTGTATTGGCTAAAGTCTGTAAGGTTCATAAAAATATAATTATCGCCGTCCATATATGAATACTGAACTTCCGCTCGTTGGCAGTCTG
>MDTG01270344.1_pt1 | contig 16856 bp, 15 predicted proteins | sample 811421 | NCBI WGS metagenome assembly MDTG01 (sample SAMN05326645, study PRJNA326480) | marine metagenome | isolation source: seawater | place: Pacific Ocean: South East | collected 2011
GCCAGCATGGGTCTGGGCGCGCGCACCAAAAATCTCCAAAATGAGCTGGGTACGGTCAATCACCTTGGCCCCGATGGCCATTTCCAAATTGCGTTGCTGAACAGGTGACAAAGCGGTGTTAATGATGACGATTGGGTCATCATAGTCACTGACAAGTTTGCCAATCCTTGTTGTCACCCCTGTCCCAAAGAATGCTCCAGCCCGCACCTTGGATAAGCTGATGATTTCGGCATGGCCAATTTCCAGACCGATGGCTTCGGCAAGTAGAGCAACTTCGGCAAGCATTTGCTCTGCCGGACGCTTTGAAGGGCTGAAACGCAATTCAGGATGCACAACATACGCAATACCAACGCCCACAATATATCCTTAAGATAATCTTTCTCACCGCGCCTTCATAGCGCGTACGCTTGGCATTTGCCTAGCAAAAAACAGTTTTGTTCTGGAGGCTATTGCCGCATAGACCAATATCCCGCTAAAAGTTAAACTATGCTATCTGATCAGTGAGATTTCAAAAAGGCAGGGGCATGCAAAAGACTATCATTGTAACAGGTGCCGGCAGTGGCATTGGCAAGGCCACTGCCACCGCCTTTCTACAAAATGGCTATAAGGTCGGCTTTCTTGGTCGGCAGACCTCCACCCTTAAAACCGCAGCAAATGGTCATGAAAACGCGTTGATCTTGCCTTGTGACGTATCAAACCCAGTTGATGTCGAACATGCGTTTGCCGCCGCCACCTCAAACTGGGGGCGGCTTGATGTATTATTTAACAATGCCGGGATTGGCAGTCCGCCTGCCTCGGTCGACGATACTGATGTTGATGTTTGGTTACAGGTTGTCGCTATTAACCTGACGGGTTCATTTTTATGCGCCCGTGCCGCCTTCAGACAGATGCGATCGCAGTCGCCACAAGGTGGTCGGATTATCAATAACGGGTCAATATCGGCGCACGCACCACGGCCGGGTTCCGCGCCTTATACCAGCACCAAACACGCCATCACCGGATTAACCAAAAGCCTGTCCCTAGACGGACGGGCCTATGATATTTGCGCATCCCAGATTGATATTGGCAATGCATTGACCGACATGGCCGTACCCATGACCAAAGGCGTGCCGCAACCAGATGGCAATGTCCGCGCCGAAGCCACGATGGATGTGGCACATGTTGCGTCATCAGTTCTTTATACGGCCAATCTACCGCTGGATGCGAATGTCCAGTTTATGACCGTGATGGCACCAAAAATGCCATTTATTGGGCGCGGTTAATCGGCGACCGGTTTCACCTCAAAACAGGGTGCACCGCAGGGCGCACAGGTATTACCAGGTTCAACTGGTGCTCCAAGATTGGACAAGGCTGGACTTATCAGATGGTCACCAATCGCCAATGCAAAGAGCGCCAACAGAAGTGTTATATAGATCAACCGAGGGCTGATCTCTGATGTAGCTTGTTGTGGGTTATTCATTAAACTAAACTCCAAATTTTTGTCGCAGGCGTATACCCAAAACACTGCCAGCAAGGGCTAGTACAAACCATACCCATCCATGCAGACTGCCCGATGCGGTGCCAGCCAAAAACGCGCCAATATTACATCCAAAACTGAGCCGTGCTCCAATACCCATTAGTACGCCGCCAATTGCCGCGGCTTGCAATTGCCTAGTGTTCGGCCATGCTGATTTAGCAAACGCACCGGTAAGCGCGGCGGTCAATCCAGCGCCAATAACCATTGCAAAATCCATTAAACTGCTGATATCGGAAAACACCGAATGTGCCAGTGCGTGCCTTGGCCTGGGCCATGTCCAAAATTCAAATTCTTCAAGTGGCAATCCAACAGCGCTGGCAATTTTTGCGCCCCATAAGGTAAAGCCGAAGGTGACCCCCCACGGATGGTTTGACACCCAGAACACGCCCCAGCACAGCAATCCAATTAGCACCGTTGCTACCAACATAGTGCGGTTGATACGAAACCCGCGCCTAGCACTCAGCCAGCCAAAAAAACTTGCCGCACCAAGCAACAATAAGAGATTCACGGCTAATTTAACCGTGCCTGATAAGCCAGCGCCAATTTCAATCTGACCTAACGATCCCCATGCCAACACGGGTGGTAAAATTATCGACCCTAGCACCGAGCCAACGACGAAAAATGGCAAAGCCACCATCATCAGGCCCGACCCGCCACCAAAGTTGAACAGCACCCCCGACCCACATCCATTGGCAAGCTGCATGCCCGTGCCGAACATAAAGGCGCCAATGAAGAGCGATACTGACACGGGCGCAAGCGACCCAGATGGGCCAAGGTCACCCGTACTGACCGGGATAAACATGAGCGCGCAAACTGCGGACAGCAGAAAATGTAAGCTTAGCGAACTGGCATCACCTGTTTCAACAAACCGGCGCCAGCCCGATGCAAATCCATATTGAAACCCCATAAAAGCCATGCCCAGCATCAAGCCAAGACCGACAAGAGCCAATCCAGTCAGGCCAGTATCCAAACCAGTAAGGCCGGCCAGAACCAAACCGAGACAACTTGTCAAAACCAAAAGCGGCCTATCGACAGCCCCTAAAGACCAAAAAACTTGACGCGGCGCTTTTTGCTGTTTTGTTGTGGGAGAGGATCCAACCATAGACCATCATCACATAAATCATAAAGTCACACAAACATCGTTTGGCAAAGGCAGGTAATGATTGACCTTTTCACCTGCCTTAGTGATGATGCCGAAAAATGACGCCTCAAGAATACAGGGGCAGCCATCATATTACCCTAAAAGACCGGAAAACATTCCCTTGATCTTTTGCATATTTGATTTGCCAGACGCATCAAGTGGCAGGTCAGTATTAGCTGTCCATTCAACCATCGAGCCATCATAAAGCTTTACATTTTTTTGATCCAAAATTTCAGACATCAAAAACCAATTTGTTGCCGCCCAATGACCCGTGTTGCAATAGCTGACGATGGTTTTATCACCAAGGTTCTGATAGGTCTTTGCCAGTTCATCGCGGCTTTTTAGGCGATTAGTCTCGCCTGAATAGGCGTTATCCTGATCCATCAATATGGCTGATGGAATCCGGCCAGCTTTTGCTGCCTCTGGATGTTTGCCGCCAGCGTAAAACTGCTCATCGGTGCGGCCATCAATCAGTAACGCTTGCCCGGGGTTTGAGGCAAATTTCGCTACATCGGATGTGCCGATATAAAAGTCAAGATTGAATCTTGCGGTAAAATCACCAAGCTCTGGCTCGACAAAGGCACCGGTTTCTATGTTGGTTGGGTCAGAGTCACGCCACGCGGTAAAGCCGCCATCCAAAATCGATATTTTTTTGTGGCCATACACCTTAAATGTCCAATACGCTCGAGCCGAACTGCCAAAATCAGTTGCCGACACACCGGCGGGAACCACCACAACATGGGTGTTGTAAGACACGCCCAAACGGCGTGCTAGCGACTGAAATTGATCCGCCTCTGGCAACAGACCGACCACACCATCTCGGCTAACCCGCCATCCATCTTTTAGATAGTCAGAATGGATCGCGCCGGGAATATGCCCCTCTAAAAATGTTTCATAACTTCCTTTGTCAATTTTATTGCGCAGATCAATGATCACCAAATTGTTGTCATCAATATTTTCAGAAAGCCAAGCTGGACTGACCAGTGGGCTCGCAAACGCAACCAACGGAGCAACAAACAGAGCTGAAAGAGAAGCGAATTGAATAAATATACTGCGCACGGGACCCTCCTAAATTTTTTGATATTGGCCGCGTCATCTCATGTCTGCTATGTGGGGCGTCTAAAAGAAGGACCGAAGTTTGAAAAATCTAAAAAACTAGGATTTTTTTTGCAAGGACGATTTGAAACAACAAAAAAAATTATTTTTCAATTCACAAAATATTAATAATATTTTATCAAGTTTTTGGTATTTGTGGCTAAACTTTAAGATGCACATCAACCGCGTCTGTGCGAAACAAGCCCCGAAGCAAAACAATTTATTTAAAGCGGCATGGCGTTTCCTAGCGGTCGATATCGCCAGCTGAAAAGCCAACAACGAGTTTCGCGAGAACCTCTTTGGCGGTTGAGGCATCCATCACATCAACAGCGCCCCGCATCTGTATTAAATCAGCGTTCAGATCCTGCCACGGCACAAAATTTTCCTCAGCAAATTTAATTTTTGGATGCGGACTATCGCTTACTGCCTCACCTATTAACAATTCTTCATAGAGTTTTTCACCCGGCCGTAAGCCAGTAATTTTAATTTCTATGTCGCCATCACCACTTGCCTCGTCATACACTGTCAGGCCCGACAATTCGATCATCTGATTAGCCAGATCAAAAATTTTTACCGGTTCACCCATATCCAGCAAAAAGACCGGCGCCGCCTGCCCGCTCTTTGGCTTTTTGGCGGTCATGGAGCCCGCCTGAATAACAAGCTGGGCGGCTTCAGAGATTGTCATAAAATAGCGCGTTACATGCGGGTGCGTAACCGTGACCGGGCCGCCTGATTTGATTTGCTGACGAAAAAGCGGAACAACCGAACCGGATGAGTCCAACACATTGCCAAACCGCACAATTGCAAAAATGGTTTTACTTTGCGTTGTGGAAATAGCCTGCAACGCTAGTTCGGCAAGACGCTTGCTGGCCCCCATAATATTTGTTGGCCGCACCGCCTTGTCCGTGCTGATCAAAACAAATTTTTTAACGCCCGTATCTATAGCCGCTTGTGACAGCATCAATGTACCAAAAAGGTTATTTTTTATACCTTCAAACATGTTATTTTCAACAAGCGGAACATGTTTGTAAGCCGCGGCATGGAATACCGTATCTGGCGCATTGGCCAAAAACAATTGATCAAGACGCGGCTTATCAGTGACAGAACCCAAAATAGCAGTGAGTTCAACCGTCGGATTTTTGGGTACGATTTTTGACTGCAATTCTTGCAGAATCGCATAGAGCGCATACTCACTATGGTCAAACAGCAATAATTTTTTTGGATTTTGCGCGAATATCTGGCGGCAAAGCTCACTGCCGATTGAGCCACCCGCCCCAGTCACCAAAACAGTTTTGTTCGCAATGTCTCGCTTCATCAACGCTGGGTCTGGTGCCACCGTATCCCGGCCTAAAATGTCACTAATGGACAATTCACGAATATCATTCACCGTCACTCGGCCCTCGGCCAGATCAGAATAGCTTGGCAATGTGCGGACAGTTACATTCTGCCCACGCAATGCCTGTAATATGTCACCGCGACGTCTGCGACTGATTCGCGGCAGGGCAAGCATCACTTCCACCACCCGCTTTTTGTTTGCAATCGTGGCAATATCAGATGGGTTGTAAACCGGCAGCCCACGAATTTGGCTACCATGCAATCTTGGGTCATCATCGAGAAAGCCAATCACATTTGTCACATGGCTATGCGACAGTGCGGCGGCTAGCTCGCGCCCGGCCTCACCGGCACCATATATCAAGGCCCGCGGCTTGTACCCTTGCCGCAATCGTTCGATATACATGCCGCCAAGCCAAAAACGTGCGGCAAAACGCGATAAGGCAACAAGCAAAAACAATACAACCGGCTGCAACAAGCCAACTGTTCGAGGTACCCCGGTAACCCCCACAAGAGTAAATACACTGGCAAAAATCACACCATAGACGGCGATCGCTTTGCTAATGGTTAGAAGGGCAGGCGCCCCAGAATATCGAAAGATTGTCCGATAAAGCCCAAAAATAATGAAAATAGGCGTTGAGACCACCACAGCAACAATTATGGCTGGCAACAAGGACAGCCCATTGGCCCCCTCAAATAACGGCAGGAAATAGCCAAGCCGCAAATAAAAGGCAATCCAGACGCTAAATACTGCAAGGCTAGCATCAACGACCATGACAATAGCGCGTTTTGCCAGCCGGGGCAGACCTAGAACCTGTGAATGGAGACCTTTATTCATCAATCGCCCACGCACCGCCTCGGTAGAAAAAAGCGAAAATGTTTTGCACTCCATTGATCAATGCGATACTCCTCGAGACCTGACAACCGTTAGTACTGTTAACAATATAATTTTAAGGTCAAAAAACAATGACTGACGCGCCAAATATTCACGATCAAACCGTAATTTGTCCTGCAACGCTATTTCATCACGCCCGTTAATTTGCGCCCATCCAGTCACCCCGGGTCGTAATTGATCAATCCCTAATGCGACGCGCTTAGCGATCAATTCATGCTGATTGTGCAGGGCTGGGCGTGGGCCAACGATACTCATATCACCGCGCAAAACCGAATATATTTGCGGTATTTCATCAAGGCTGGTGCGACGCAAGAAAGACCCAAACGATGTGACATAAGTGCCGGGATCATCAAGCTTATCTGTGGCGACTTCCGGCGTATCAGTTCGCATACTCCGAAATTTTGGCATCCTGAAAAACTGGCCTTGCCGCCCGGCACGCCACGACCAATAAATGGCTGGGCCGGGTGACGATAGCCTAACCCCCACCATGATCACTATGTAGGGTACAGCAAAAAGAATAGCGGCATGCACCGCGATGATGAGGTCCAGGAGCCTTTTGATCATCAAACCCTGCGCATTTTCATGACGAGCCCTGTTCAGCCCGCAAATTGACCGCCGCCATGCTTAAGGCCACTGCGCTCCATAGAAAAATATTGTTCCATTGGCCAAAAAAATCAGCCGTCGATTGCAACGGAAAAAATAGTCCAAGCGGCACTATATAGGCAGTTGCCGCAACAACATTCTGTTTGTTGGCACGTCCGGCACGAAACAGACTCATTATCATAGCAGAAATCATAAACAAACCAGCAGCAAATCCAAGAATACCGGTTTCTGCTAACATCTGGATATAAAAATTATGCGGGTGATTATCACACCGGAAGGCGCTTCCTTCTGCCAAAATATTAGCGCAAAGCTCACGGTAATTGGCTGTGCCAATGCCCAATAATGGGGCATCAAAAAACGCCATAACGCCACCACCCATGACCCGGTAATAATCACTGCTGGCCCCTGTTGGCAAATCATGGAGAATCGCCGTAGTAAAGCGCCCCTCCACGCTACCTTGTAAAGCAAAAACCGACAGGACCACGACTATAGAAATGACACAAACAAGCACAAATTTGCGCCATGTAAATCTCCAGCTAATACCCGCCATAAAACCAGCACATAGTCGAATGATCAGATTTATGCGTTCCCCAGTCAGAACTGATAAAGCCAAACTAAAGCTCGCCAATGTACCCATCAAAAATATTGTTTTGCCCCTAGCGCTAACGGCAAGGGCGACCATCACGCAAAACGCAGGCAAGCCAGCTTTTGCCAGATAATTCCCCGGAACAAGATCACCATACGGCCACGTCAGTCGCCCACCCTTTTGTCCCTCGATCAGCATTTCTGCCGTTAAGATACCTGTCATTAGCATCATGCCGAACCCGCTTGACAGAAGCATCGCATAGAGAAGCCGTTTATCACGCCCAAGCCAAAAGGCCGCGGCCATAGCAAATAAGGGAAACCTGAACCAAGACATCGCCTCACCCAGCGCGTAGGCTGGCGTGATTGAGAAAGAGGCTGACAGCAAACATACAAACCAAAAAATAAAAGCGGCGCGCACCCAGCCATGTGAGAGCCACGCTCCATCGCGATGGCATAGTGAACGCACAGCAAATGCCAATGCCAAAATAGACAGCCACAAGTCAGCGGGGCTACGCTCAATTAAAAGAAAAAATGGCCCCAAAAGCCAAAATATATGAAATGGCTTTTCCCATCTTGGCAAGTCAGCGAGAGCCACTTGCGCATCCATAATCAAATGTTGCAAATCGTTCCACAGCGCCCCACCACCAAGTGAATTTTGTGATTCAGACATCAAAAATTACCTTTTAATCGTGCCTTCACACATTATAGAAAGCGCGATACCATTGAACAAAGGTTGTTACGCCGTCTGTAACTGATGTATTTGGTTGAAACTCAACCCATTCCCCTAGTTCCTGCGTATCCGCCGAGGTTGCAGGTACATCGCCCGGCTGCATCGGCAGAAATTCTTTTATCGCTTCGATGCCAAGCGCTTGTTCCAACGCGCCGATATAGTCCATCAATGGCACCGGGCTGCCATTACCAATATTAAATACTCGGTACGGCGCCGAACTGGTGGCCGGATCCGGCGCATTGGGATCAAAATTTGCGTTTGCCGAGGCTGGCTTATCAAGCACACGGGTCACCCCTTCGACAACATCATCGATGTAGGTAAAATCACGGATCATTTGCCCGTTATTGAACACCCGAATGGCCTCGCCTTTCAAAATGGCTTTGGCAAACAAAAACAGAGCCATATCTGGGCGTCCCCACGGCCCATAAACGGTAAAGAGTCGCAGACCAGTTGTTGGCAACCCATACAAATGGCTATATGTATGCGCCATCAGCTCATTAGCTTTTTTGGTGGCAGCATAGAGGCTGATTGGGTGGTCAATATTGTCATGTTCACTAAACGGCATAGATGTATTTCCACCATAAACAGATGATGAGCTGGCATAAACCAGATGGGTGATGCCATTATGTCGGCATCCCTCTAATATATTTGCAAATCCCTTAACATTCGCATCGATATACGCATGCGGATTGGACAACGAATAGCGCACCCCTGCTTGTGCCGCCATATGAATCACCCGCTCCGGTTTTTCTTGGCTGAAAGCTGTCGCTAGGGCATCTCTGTCTTCAATACCGCATTTGAAAAATTTAAAATTGTCATGAGATGTCAGCTGGGCAAGGCGCGCCTTCTTGAGGCCAACATCATAATAATCGTTCAGATTATCGACCCCGGTGACCTGATCGCCTCGATCCAACAATATTTTGGCGCAATGCATGCCAATAAAACCAGCAGCGCCAGTCACTAAAATTTTCAAAAAACAGCACGCCTATTTGTTATGCCCCCTATAACGGGTGATGTAACATGATCTATCATAAATTCAGTCATTTGGCAGTCATTCATCTATTTTTTTAACTAAAAACATCTAATTCGCATGAGTCATGGCAAATCGCCCTGTGTTGCAGCAGTAATGCCACCATCGACAACGATATTCGTAGCAGTAATATAGCTCGATTCATCAGCCGCCAAAAACAGCACCGCGTTAGCGACATCATAAGCATCGCCCATCCGGCGCATCGGCACCATGCCATTACGTTTGGCGATAAAACCCTCCAGATCGCCGCCAGCATATTTTTCCGCCATCAATTTCAGCATTGGCGTATGCATCAATCCCGGCACAACACAATTGATCCGCACATTGTCTTTGCCATGAATAACAGCGGTTGTTTTGGTCAATTGCATCAACCCAGCCTTGGCGGCCGCATAACCAACCTGCGGTTTACCAATATAACGCTGACCAGCAATTGAAGAGATGTTAACGATACTACCCGCCTTCGCAGCTACCATATGTGGCAGAACAGCCTGCATAGTATAAAACGCTGCATCGAGGTTGAGGGCGATTTGCGCTTGCCATACGGCTTCGTCCATTGTGATTGGTCCACCAGGTTCAGACTGGCCGACATTGTTCACCAAAATATCAATATGGCCATGTTTTTCTAGGCACGCTTTTACCCATTCTTCGACACTGCTTTGATGAGTGGCATTTACCATACTGCACCGCGCCCTTCCCCCAGCTTCGCGTATTGCTGCAACCGTATTGGCACCTGCCACCTCATTGATGTCAGTGCCTTCAACAATTGCACCCTGCCTTGCCAGCAGCATGGCAATCGCCTTGCCGTTGCCCAGTGCGTCAACTGGCCCGCCGATGCCGGTGACCAGGGCAATTTTTCCACTTAGGTCGTACATTTATGGCCCATCAATACGTTACGTTACAATTGTGAATGACATCACTTCACCGATTTTGGCTGTCCAGGTTCAAGAGGCGGATTGACTTGTTCACGACCATACCACTAATGGCTTTTTTGAACGCACCATAATGCGGCGTAATTTTGTGTGTTTCAAACGCCGCCGCACTGTCATACACTTCATACAAAAAGATAGAGTTAGAGGACCGTTTATCCCGACAAACATCAAACTGTTGACATCCGGCCTCTCGGCTAAATGACTGCTTTGCATTTTGGCGTATTGCGGTCATGAACAAATCTAAGTGACCCGGCTCAACCTCAAATTCAACACAAACCACAAACATCGTAAAATATCCCTTGATTTGATTTAATTCACTTTGTTTAGACTAAACACAACCCACAGTTGATCGTTAGCCGAAAAATGGCCTAAATGAAATTCCAGTCGCCTCAGAAAAAAGCACTACACCGACAAAAGAACGAGGATAGTCTGACTAGATTTACTGACGAGCGCACGAGTTGATTGCCGGTGAGGCACGGGTCAAGCGTTTACAAACGAATTACAACCAAAATCAAAAATATAATGTAAAAAAAAGGCGGATGAAAGCCAAAATCTGATCAGCCCCATCGCAATAAAAGGGTTGCGATCAATTCCAGGTTCCCTTTCTGATTTTTCACCTGTATTTTTTGTTTTGACTTTGTTTAAGGAGTGGTATCCTGCTTACGTAAAAAAGGCGCTAGCGGTAACACTAGATTTAAAAATACGTCACGGCTCGACATGAAACCGCTTAATTGCAGCAAGTCAGCTGGCAAATCAGCCCTGCCACCCACATCGATAGCTCTTTGTTGAGCCCCACTAAGCCCTGCGATAAATGCCCATGCCAGTCGTTGTGCTGCTGCAGGTTGACATTTTAATTTTTGGCAAAACATACCGCCCAGCCGTTTGGCAATTTTGCCCTGCGATTTCTTTGCTGCAATCCAAGCGATTTGGGGTACATGTGGTTCCAGAGTGCATGCCGCGAGTGCCGCGAACTCAACAAGCAACTCATCAACGGTAAAAGACTTGTAAAAACGGATACAAATTCCCTCGTAATCTGCGCTATTACTCCTCCGCTCAACTGCCAGAAACCGCTCTATCCAAGCCTCATTCAAATTGATGTATAAATTTAACATCAATTCTTCACGCGTGGCGAAATAGAGATACAAGGTACCTTTCGCGAGCCCACATGCTGTTGCCAACTTGTTCATGGTAAATTTATCAAGACCATTTGCTCTTAAAAGCTGATCAGCTGTCGCTAAAATTTCTTGGCGCCGCCGTCGCTTTGCCTCATCTGACCGTGCCCGCAATCCCAGGACCCCTGTGAAACTATAAATGACTTTAGGTCATTTATAGCATGCCCTGCGCGGTGATTACAATTAATAAAGCTGCACTTGCAAGCGTCAGTTCATAACAGCGCAGGGTCACGCATCGCCAACACCGGAGCTGTCATATCTGAAAGTGATTGTTTCTGCAGCCCTGCCGGGTCAAAATTAGATTCATCAAGCCAGCTTTCAAATGCTTTTTTCAAAACCGGCCACTCAGCATCAATCGCTGCATACCAAGCGGTATCCCGGTTTCGCCCTTTGCATATCGTTGCTTGCCGAAAAATACCCTCATAAGACAGGCCCAACCGCTGGGCTGCACGGCGTGATTTCAAGTTGAGCGCGTTACATTTCCATTCATAACGGCGATACCCAGCCAAAAAAGCCCATCGCATCATGAAATACATCGCCTCAGTGGCCCCAATAGTAGATTGTAATGATGGAGAAAAATTTATGTGCCCAACTTCAATAGATCCACTTTCTGGATTTACTCGAAGATAGCTGGCAACACCGCTGGCACGGTTACTCTTTTGATCAACAATAGCAAAGAAGTAGGGATCCTTAAGAGTGGAGCGGTGGTTTATCCAATCAGTAAGTTCTATTAAAGTCGTGAATGGTCCATAAGGTAGGTAGTCCCATATGCGATTTTCATTATCATTGGCGAATGCAGAAAACAGGTCGGCTGCGTGACAATCAACTTCCAGCGGTTCCAAGCGAATATGGCGCCCTCGCATCTGATCTACCCAGATTGTTTGGTGGGGCACTGGTGGTTTTACCCAATCTCGGACGGGCGTCCCAAACAGATCTGCCGACTTAGCTGCCATTACTTCAATAAATCCTGCAAAAAAATATCCACAAAAGGCGTTTCAAGATGTGATGCAAGCGTTTTGTTGAAAACACCTGCTTCGTCAAAAACAATATGCAAAACTGCCACTGAATGTTGACCCTTGTAAGGCTCCAGAGCCATCGGCTCGAATATCGTTAACTCAGCACAGGCTTTAGGTGTATCAAATCAATGCGCACAGTCAACAATTTGGATTTGCTTTTTGCTAGGCACTACATCGCATACCCCCCTTGCCAATTGAGATTACGAAACAACCATGCAATCTTAAGCTAATAAGTTGTTGCCAAAACCCGCAGTGATAGCCTCGTTGACAATCATTCAGATTGTAGGACGTGAAGCCGATGCCGGCCTCTTTTGAAAAAGTTCATCAATAAATATGGCACGACCCTGATCATCTGTTGTCTGTTTGGATTATTACCAACAGCAACCAAAACCATTGCTACCCATATATTACTGAAGTGTTGCAAACAGACATCGCAACAAAAGACTAGTTGCTTACTTTCCAGATTTTTATTTTAGATATAGTCTGATTATGGAAATTATTGCATAGATAAGGCTGTGTTTTATCGTGTCAGCACCCCTAAAAGCCCTGCATAACGTGCCGTTTCATTCGCTCGGTATCAGCCAGATTTTGTCTTACGGCTGTTTGTTTTATGCCTTTGCCCAGTTAAAAATACCGCTTGCCGCAAAAATTGGTGTCGAGCCGAGTGATATTCTGGCGGCCGTCACTGGCGCATTGCTTATTCAGGCTTTTTTGGCACCGCTGATTGGGGGATGGATTGACAAATTTGGCGCATTAGTCGTCATGACACGCGGCTTACTGATCGGTGCCGTTGGCATTGCCTTGCTCCCGGCGATAAATGCGCTATGGTGGGTGTGGCTGTGTATGGTGCCAATCGGCCTTGGCTTTGCCATGTCCAGTTATGAAACAGCGTTTTCTGCGGCGGTGCAGATGGACGAGTCAAAATCGCGCAAACATATTTCCTTTATCACATTTTATGGTGGCGTTGCGAGTTCAGTGATCTGGCTATCCATCGCGCCTTCGCTGGCGTGGTTCGGTTTGGAAGCCACATGTATGATCTGCGGCATGAGCTTGGTTCTGATGGGGGTACGCACCCGCCACCTTGACCAAAAAACCGCAGTCAAATCATCACAAGATAGCCGCCCAATCGCCCCTTTTCATTGGGCGCTGATGGCGCGCAATGAACGGCGCGCCCTTATCGCGCTAGCATCAGCAAGCGCGCTTGAATATCTAACATTTGCCTCAACCACCCTGTTATGGATCACCTGGTTCACAGCACAATTTAATGATGTGGGACTGGCGGTGATGCTAGCCGCCCTCTATGGCCCGTTCCAGACTGTCGGCAGGCTTCTTGAAATGGCAGTTGGCCATAGATTCGATGCACGAATCACTGGCATGATCGCCTTTATCGGGGTGCCAACTGCCTTAATTTTGGTACAACAAAACGGACCAGCCTTTGCGGTTATGGCAATGATGATTTTTGGCATGGGACATGGTGTTTTGACCGTGTCTTTCGGCTATGTCACCAACATGTACTTCAGTGCTGACGTCTATGGCCGAGCAAAAGGCTGGATTACCACACCGCGCGCAGTTGGCACCGCTATCGGCCCCAGTTTGGGCGGTGTTTTATTTGTCATGGGGGCAGATATATTTTTTGCCAGCATGATTGGCATTTCGATGTTGTCAGCCACCTGTTTTGCGGTTTTATTTGCGACAAAACCGCGTGACAACGTTACCAGCGTATCGCGCATCTCATGAAGGCCTATCATGCATGAAACGGTGATCAAATTGCTGGATGTGGTAAAGCAATCATGGATGGGAACTGATAGCTGTAACGCATTCACCGATTGGCCGGATGATTTGATAGCCAGCAACAGCGCGGCAAACCCCGCGCCAGTCGCAGACAAACTTGTGGCATGCCATCCACCGAAAAATAGCGAGATATCGCCCCTGGTTCGAGCGGTTCAACAGGCATTATTTCATGTAAATTAGCCATTCATCTACACCGAATAAGAGGTTGGCCAGCATTTTCTTAATAATTATTCTTATTTTAAATTGATCGAACCGACCTAACATTTTCAGTCTGACCGATGCTGTGGGTTATTGACTATTTGTGGCAGGGTTTATTTTACCCTTCGCATCATGACCCGTCTAAAGAACTCTAGTTTGTGCTTACTGGTCACGCACTTTTTGACTCAGACGGCGGCGCGCCAGCCACACGTGGCCCAGCCGCGCAACGTTCTCACACCAGCCATCAACCTTATGCCGTGACCACGACCGACAGCGCGATTTTGAGATTAGTTTTTTGGCGCGGACCTGATCTAAGTGGCGTGCCGCAACTTGTAAAAGTGGATGCCTACGTCCATCGCCCTAATCATTATTGCCCCGAATATGGGCAATCAAAGCGGCGGTTACTTTCTCCGTTGTGGCATCACCGCCGAGATCGGGGGTATGCAATTCCCGATTGGCTGTGACTGACTCGATCGCTTGCATCAAATGCGCTGCGGCTTCAGCCTCGCCAATATGTTCCAGTAACATGACTGCACTCCAAAATGTGCCCAGCGGGTTAGCAATTCCTTTACCAGTAATATCAAATGCTGATCCGTGGATAGGTTCAAACATTGATGGTGTTGTGCGCTTCGGGTTCAAATTAGCGCTTGGCGCAACCCCAATAGACCCAGACAGCGCCGCCGCCAGATCTGACAACACATCAGCATGCAGGTTAGTTGCAACAATTGTATCAAGACTTTGCGGTTGCATAACCATCCGCACGGTCATCGCATCAACCAGCATTTTATCCCACTTTACATCTGGAAAATCACACGCTACTTCGCAAGCCACATCATCCCACAGCACCATTCCATGGCGCTGGGCATTCGATTTGGTAACGATGGTCAGAAATTTGCGCGGGCGTGACTTTGCCAATTCAAAGGCAAAGCGAATGATTCGCTTAACCCCCACGCGGGTAAACACCGCGATATCTGTGGCCACTTCTTGCGGTTGGCCACGGTGGCTACGCCCCCCTTGCCCGGAATATTCACCTTCTGAATTTTCCCGCACAATGACCCAATTCAGGTCTTTATCAGTTACGCCGGCGAGAGGACTTTTGATGCCGGGCAGAATGCGCGTCGGCCGGACATTGGCATACTGATCCAACGATTGACAAATATTTAGCCGTAGCCCCCACAAGGTCAGGTGGTCTGGCACATCGGGTGTGCCGACCGCGCCAAATAAGATAGCATCAAATCCGATCAGATCTGTCGCACCATCTACTGGCATTAAGGCGCCTTCACGCTTGTAGCACTCTGTACCCCAATCAAAATACTTGACATCAAACTGAAATGTGCCAACCCGATTGGCCAGCGCGTGCAATGCCCGCAGACCAGCGTCGACAACCTCAACACCAATACCATCACCCGGAATAGACGCTAGCTTGTATGTTTTCATAGTATTTTACTTTCTGAATTAAATATCTAATCTGAAGGTATTATTGGCGGGAGTACCTTTTGTAAATAATGCAATCACGTTTCTTTTTTGCTGTGCAAATCGGCAGAAATTTTTATGTTATGTGGGGAATCAGCATGGAAACCAATAAGACGTTTGCACCGGAGAGCCGAGGCAAAAATAATCTAGCGCAATGATGCTTCGATGTTACCACCATCTACGGTCATGACATGGCCTGTTGTACGGTCGCTCGTGGCCAACGCCAGAAATGCCTTCGCGACATGATGCGCCTGTACTTCTTTCTTCAATAAATTCCCAGCCAGGTAAGTTGCTTCATCTACGCCTCTTGCCTTTGATCGTTCTGCGATCACGGTATCATTCAACAAACCGGACTTGATCCGATCTGCGTTGACACCATTAACCCGAACACCATCACCGCCACATTCAAGTGCCATTTGGCGCACAAGGAAAAAAAGTGCGGATTTCGGAAGCCCATAGGCTCCAAAATTTTGCCCTGGATTCACCGCCTGCTTTGACACATTGAACAAAATTTGTCCATTTATCGACTGTTTTCTAAATGCCTTGAATACTTTTTGTGCCAGTGAAAAATGAGCAAAGAAGTTTATTTCAAAACTGTCACGAAGAAGTTTTTGGTCCATATCGATAATACAGGATTCTTGCGCAGACCCGGCATTTGAAATTAGAATGTCAACGCCGCCGAATGTTTTTGTGACGGCCTCGATAATGTGGGTTGGCGCATCCGGTTGTGTTAAATCGGCCTGCAGAATTGAAATTGCTGGATCAATGTGCAGTCGAACTTGTTCAAGTTGTTCTAAATTTTTATCAATCAGCATGATTTCAGCGCCAGCCGCGTGAAACTCTGATGCGATTGCGCTGCCAATTACACCAGCTCCACCAGTGACAATCACAATTTGGCCTTGCATTGCCGGCGGTTTTGATTTCCCTAATTTGGTCTGTTCAAGCGACCAATATTCTAAATCAAATAAATCCCGTTCTTGCACAGGGTGGAAGCCGCCCGCATCTGCGCCATCAGCCATCACTTTGATATTCTGTTGCGCGAGATCTGTAATAACACGGGCTTCTTTTGCGGTTGCTCCCACACCAACCAAGCCAATCCCCTTCGCCCAAATCAGCTTTGGCAGTGGTGAAAGCATTTTTTTTGGTGTTACACTCGACGCCGCGTTTCGTTGAAAATAGATTTTATAATCAGCGGCATAGGAACTAACGAGTTTTATAAGATCCTGTCTACTCTTGTTTACACAGTCAAATTCAAGCAGTAGCGGGTGCGCTTTTGTCCTGATGACGTGATCGGGTGTAGCCACGCCCGCTTTAGCGTGTAATGAAACATCGTCCCGACAGAAAAACCGC
>MDTG01177718.1_pt1 | contig 16855 bp, 26 predicted proteins | sample 811421 | NCBI WGS metagenome assembly MDTG01 (sample SAMN05326645, study PRJNA326480) | marine metagenome | isolation source: seawater | place: Pacific Ocean: South East | collected 2011
AGAGTGGTGCATATCTATCTGCATTTACTGGTAGTAGCAATAAGTTAACTATATTCTTATCGTAATGGCTAGAAAAGCAGACAAACAACCGCCTAAAACTAAAAAATATTTCCGCTCCACTAAATCTGGAGCGGGAATGACAAAGGCAGGTGTTGCTAAATATCGCAGGGATAACCCTGGTAGTAAATTAAAAACAGCTGTGACTGGTAAAGTAAAACCCGGAAGTAAAGCTGCAAAAAGACGCAAATCATTTTGTGCAAGATCAGCAGGGCAAATGAAAAAATTTCCTAAAGCTGCAAAGAATCCTAACAGTAGATTAAGACAAGCTAGAAGAAGGTGGAAGTGCTAATGCCAAGAGGAAGACCAAAAAAATTAACCGCTGAACAAGTCATGGCTGAATTAGCAAGACATGAAAAAGAATGTGGTTTTAGATATACAAGATTAGAAGAAAAGTTAGAAGATAACAAAGCTAGTCTTAAAAGTCTTGACGTAAGACTTTGGGGATTAGGTGCGTTAATAATAGGTGCTGCGGTAGCAGAAAACTTTATACCATGACAATATCTCGTGGTAGCATGAGTAGGCAAATTACGAAGGCACCGGGTAAAAGGAAGTGGAGCGATGCTAGGAAGAGGAAAATCGATTGCGGAAGACCTAAAGGATTTTCTGAAAAAGCACATTGTGCCTCTAAAAAAAGGAGAGGTAGTAAGAGGTGAGCCAATAAAAGACTGTCCAAAATGTATGAAGAGAGTCTATTGGTGCACATGTTGGAAAATAATGAAAGGAAAGTATTATGCCTAAAGACGCATGTTATCATAAAGTTAAAGCACGCTATAAGGTTTTTCCATCAGCGTATGCTTCGGGAGCTATTGCTAAATGTAGAAAAGTTGGTGCTGCTAACTATGGTAAAAGCAAGAAGAAAAAAGATGGTGGTCTTATGGAAGCCATTAAAAATGTTAAAGATAAACAAGCGGTTATCAAAGCAGCAAATGGTAAAGCTTTTAGGAAAAGAAAAACAAACAACTCAAAAATTGCTAGAGGCTGTGGTGCTATAATGGCAAGTAAAAGAAAAGTTACAAAGCGTGCATAATGGCAGTAAGAAAGACTAAATCAGGACTAGCTTTAAAAAGATGGTTCAAGGAGGGTTGGAAAGATGTCAAAACAGGCAAGCCTTGTGGTCGTCAAAAAGGTGAGAAAAGGGGTACGCCTTATTGCCGTCCTAGTAAGAGGATATCGAAGAAAACTCCGAAAACTGCTTCGGAGATGACAGCGACTGAAAAACGTAGTAGAATAAGACAAAAGAATCGGTTGGGACAACCAGCTGGTAAACCGAGAAGAGTAGCATCACTGAAAAGGAAGAGGAAAAAATCATGAAAAAAGTCACTAGACTAAAACAGCCAGAGGGCGGTGTGGATATTTTCAAAAAGAAACCTATACCAAAGAAACCTACACAACCAGAAGGTTCTGGAATGGTTAAAAAGAAAAAGCTAATTCAAAGACAACCAGAAGGTTCTGGAGCACCTAAGAAGAAAAAGCTAATTCAAAGACAGCCAGAAGGTTCTGGAGCACCTAAAAAAATAACAGGCAGAGGTGAGTTTAGAGATACTGATAAAAGTAAAAAAACTAAAACAACAAAAGTATCTGCAAATAAAACTAAAACATCAAAGCCTAAAGTCGTTACACCTAAAATGATTAAGGATGCAGGTTTTACTACACTAAGAGACTATTTAAATTTTAAACAAGGTAAAACTCGTAGAGATGGTAAAAAACCTGTCAGAGTTGGTGATAAAAAAACTGTTACTAATGTTGTAAAGCCAAAGCTTAGACCTAAAACTGTTGTGAAGAAAAAAACTAATGGATCTAAAAAGGTTGCATCTTTAAAGAGTTCTAGGATGGGTATTGATGGTCCAGCTACTACCATGAAGAAAAAGACTAATGGTAAAACAGGTTTGGGATCCAAAGTTATGGCTACAAAGACAAAGAAGACATTTAAAGGCACAAACATAACTCCTACAAAGTCTCAAAGACAACAAATGCGTAAGAGAATGATGGGGTCTACATAATAGATGGCAACTTCAAACTCAAGAGACTTCGACCTAGATGTCGCTGAAATAATAGAAGAAGCTTATGAGCGTTGTGGCTTAGAAATGAGAACTGGCTATGACGCAAAAACAGCTAGGCGTTCTATGAATCTAATGTTTGCTGACTGGGCAAATCGTGGACTAAACCTGTGGACTGTAACGCAAGACACTAAAGCTGTTACTTCTGGCACGGCAACTTATACCTTTGATGCTACTCATGTGGACTTACTAGAGGTTGTGCTTAGAAATAGTAGTAATGTTGATTTTACTTTAACTCAAATGAGTCGTGGTGAGTATTTAAGAATACCTAACAAAGATAATTCTGGTCAACCTAGTCAGTATTTCTTTGACAGGCAGGTGACACCTACAATAACTCTGTGGTCTACGCCAGATACATCCTATACTCTTGTTTATTATTATGTAAGACGTATTCAAGATGCAGATGCTTTGATAAATACAACAGATGCACCTTTTAGGTTTTTACCATGTGCTGTTGCAGGCCTCGCTTATTATTTAGCGATGAAAAGAGCACCAGAGAGAGTACAACTATTGAAGGCCGTATACGAAGAAGAGTTTCAACGAGCAGCAGCTGAAGATGCTAATAGCACTCCTTTGAAACTAACCCCAAGAATGGACTACTTGAGGTACTAAATGGCTAGATACGCAAGTGGAAGATACGCATGGGGCTATTCAGACAGATCTGGTTTTCGTTATCGTTTGCGTGAAATGAGAAAAGAATGGAATGGACTTAAAGTGGGTCCAGATGAATATGAGTCTAAACATCCTCAATTAGAACCCAATTATCCTGGTCCAGATCCCACTGCATTGTATGAGCCAAGACCAAATCAAGACACAGACCTAACTGCATTTATAGTATACACAAATGCTGGAGATGGTATAATAGGAAAAAAAATGGAATCATTTACGGTCACGGCTAGTCTTGGAACAGTAACAGTGAGTACATCATGAGCTTTACATTAACAACATTGAAACAATCTATACAAGATTGGACAGAAAATGACGAAACAACTTTCGTTAATGAGTTAGATTTTTTCATAAAAAACGCAGAAGAAAGAATATTTAAACTTGTTGATTTAGATTATTTCAGAAAAAATGTTACTGGAACTATGACAGCCAGTAATAAATTTTTACAGAAGCCGTCTGATTATCTAGCAACATATTCATTATCTTATGTAAAAGATAGTGCGAACGTATTTTTATTACAAAAAGATGTGAATTTTCTTCAAGAATATACAGCCAATCCAGCGACAACTGGTTCTCCTGTATATTATGCCTCTTTTGATGTTGATAACTACATAGTAGCTCCAACACCAGATTCAAATTATGCAGTAGAATTACATTATTATTATAGACCTGCATCACTTACAACAGACGATTCTGGAAGCACATGGATAAGCACCAATGCACCAGATGCACTTCTATATGCCTGTCTTGTAGAGGCCTACACTTTTATGAAAGGTGAGGCTGATTTACTACAGTTGTATAATGGTAGATTTGGTGAAGCTATTCAAAGATTAAAAGGTTATGCAGAGAGTCAAGAAAACATAGATTCTTATAGAAGGGGATTACCTTCCAAATAGTATGAAAAGTAAAAGCGTGGCTATTGTTGGTCTTGGCAATAGTTTTTCAGAGTACATCTTAGCTAAGATTAGAAGCGAAAAGTTCGATGAAGTTTGGGCAATAAACGCTATGTCTGGCGTTATATATCATGATAAATGTTTTATGATGGATCCACCATCAAGGTTTTTAGACACACCTAATGCTGGAACGCAAACAAATATAATGGCAGAAAGATTAAAAGCAAAAATAAATGTTCCTATCTTTTCTTGTGTATTAGATGAGAGATGTCCAGATGTTGTAGAATACCCACTACAAGATGTGCTACAAAAAACTAAATACGCCTATTTAAACAATACTGTTGCTTATGCACTTGCCTATGCAGTAGCAGAAGAAGTTTCTGATTTACATTTATATGGTATAGATTTTACACACAAAGCAGTTAATTTTGCAGAAGCAGGTAGAGCTTGTTGTGAGTTTTGGTTAGCCATAGCAGTGTCTAAAGGGATAAAACTTCACATAGCAAACAGCTCTTCTTTATTAGATACTAATGTTTCAGAAGACCAAAAACTATATGGTTATCATAGATTAGATGACCCATTAGTTTCTACAACTACACAAGGTGAAATGTTGATCACTAAAAAATCAAAACTAGAACCTCCAGAGCCTTTAGATGCAACGCCTAATATAATTGGCAGAGAGGACATACCTGGAATAACATTTGAGGAGAAAAAAAATGTTTAATGTAGGAGTATCACAAGCTGGAAACGTAAATGTAATGACTTCAGATAAAGGTGGTTTGAGCAATGAGCAAATAGCAGACTTAGCAGTCGATAAGATAGTTAGTATATCTGATCAAGCACCTCCACATGTAAGACAACAAGCAAATCAATTTAGAGAACATCTCAAAAATGTATTACATCATTATCTCCTCTTGGCAAGAAAGGAAGAGCGTGGTACTATCATTCAAGCTTTAAGATCAAGTGGTCAAAAGGAAACGGCTGAATATATAAGGAGACTTTAATATGGCTATAGCACAAGCAATGTGTACCTCTTTTAAACAAGAGCTGTTAGTGGGGACACATAACTTTACAAACTCAAGTGGAAACACCTTTAAATTAGCACTCTATGCAGAAGGCAGTGGTGGTAAGTCAAGCACGACTGCAACATTAGGAGCGACAACAACTGCGTTTACTACGACTGGTGAAGTTGCATCTAGTGGAACTTATGCAACTGGTGGTGGTTCTTTAACAAATGTTACTCCAACAACATCTGGAACAACTGCATTTACAGATTTTGCTGATTTAAGTTTTACAACAGCAACGATCACTGCGATGGGAGCCTTAATTTATAATAGCTCTGCCAGTAACAAAGCTGTTTGTGTTTTAGATTTTACATCTAATAAAACATCAACATCTGGTACATTTACAATACAGTTTCCAACTGCTGACGCTTCAAACGCTATTATCCGTATAGCATAGGGTAACTCCTTATGGCTAACGGTTGGGGACAAGGCACCTGGGGTGCTGTTGGCTGGGGTGGTATTGGTAACACTTCTTTTGCAGTTACTGGTGTCGCAGGTACAACAGCCGTTGGTGATGAAGGAACTACTGCTGGTTCTCTAGTAATAGAAACTGGCTTACAGGCAACTGGTTCTGTAGGAACAGTAAACGCTAGTAGTATTCACATCATTACACCCACTGGAGTTTCTTCAACTGCTTCCGTTGGCACTGTATTACCTAAAATACCTATAAGTGTATCAGTCACTGGCTTTGAAGCCACAATCGGATTTTTATCTGGTTGGGGTAGTTCTGCTTGGGACGATGGTGTTTGGGGTGGTGGTGTATTTGCAGATCATGGACAAATACTCCCAATGACTGGTTTACAAGCTACTGGTCAATCAAATAATCCAACCGTTACTGGAACAAGTATCTTTAGCGTCACTGGTGTTCAAGGTGTTACTGGTCTGGGTGATGAGGCAACTACGCCACAATCAAAAGCGTTTGTAACGCAATCAGCCTTAACTGGATCCGTAGGTAACACCACAGAAACTGGTACATCTTTACTTTCAGTCACTGGTGTCTCTGCAACAACACTTATTGCTCAAACATCTACATCTACAATTACTTTTACGGTAACTGTAGTAGGTGGCAATCCTTCTAATCATCCGTATTATAATGTGGGTTCTGCAAATAAATTTGCAATTAATGGATCGACTGCAACAGCAGACGTTACTTTAAACTTACATGAAACTAATACTTATAGATTCGATCAAAGTGATGCTAGTAATGACGGACACCCATTAAGACTTAGTGCCACAGAAAATGGAACTCATGGTGGTGGTTCAGAGTATACAACTGGTGTAACCACAAACGGAACACCTGGACAAGCTGGAGCATACACAGAAATAACTGTTGCTGCTGGAGCACCAGACTTGCATTACTACTGCACTAATCATGCAAACATGGGTTACTTTGCTTATACTCCGTCCATAGGTCCAAGCATAAGTGGAACAACTGGAGCACCTGTTACAACTGTCGTTGGAACAACTGCGTTAGGAAATGAAACTGTTACTGGTACTGCCGATATTGGTGTGACATTAGCAGGTTTATCTATTTCATTATCAGATGTTGCAATATCAGGTACTTCTGTGCTATCTTTAACGGGAGTTAGTGGCACTGGTGCGACTGGTGAAGAGCAAGTTTATAGTTTAATAAGACCAGATCAACTGGCTAATTGGATAGAGAGGGTAGCATAATGGCAACATACGTTAACAATCTTAGACTAAAAGAAATAGCCACAGGTGACGAATCTGGAACTTGGGGCACATCAACAAACACAAATTTAGAATTGATTGGTGAAGCATTAGGATTTGGCACAGAAGCCATAACAACAAATGCAGACACACATACAACTACAATAGCAGATGGATCGTCAGATTCTGGAAGAGCGTTGTTCTTAAAATATACTGGAACACTAGATTCTGCTTGTACGATTACCATAGGTCCAAACACAATGAAGAGAGTGCATATCATTGAAAATGCAACAAGTGGATCACAAAATATAATTATATCACAAGGTTCTGGTGCAAATATAACCATAGGCCCTGGAGACACAAAAGTTGTTTATCTTGATGGTGCAGGTTCTGGTGCAGCAGTTGTAGATGCTTTTGTAGATTTAGATTTATCTGGTGGTTCTGTAAATGTTAGCACAGTAAAGACAAACTCTGGTGATATGACATTTGATTCTGCTGGAGATATAATATTAGATGCCGATGGTGCTGATCTTGTGTTTAAGGATGGTGGCACAACAATCGCAAAATTTATAAATTCTTCAAGTGATTTTGTAATAGCCACAGATGTTGACGACAAAGACTTTATTATTAAAGGACAAGATTCAACAAGTGAAATAACCGCATTAACCATAGACATGTCTGAAGCTGGTGCGGCAACCTTTAACAACGATGTAACTGCTTTTTCTGATAAAAGATTAAAAACAGATGTATCACCCATATTAAATGCTTTAGAAAAAGTTAAACAAATGCAAGGTGTTTATTACAAAAGAAATGATGTTGAAAACGCCAAACAACAAGTGGGTGTTTTAGCACAAGACATGGAACCAGTTTTACCAGAGGTCGTTTTAACAGCAGATGATGCTATGGAAACAAAATCTGTAGATTATGGTAAACTAACAGCAGTTCTAATTGAAGCAGTAAAAGATCTTAGTTATGAAGTAACACAACTAAAACAACAAATTATTAACGGAGGCTAATCAGTGGCAATACCTAGCTCTGGACAATCTTTATCGTTTTCAGCACTAAGAACTGAATTTGTTGGTGGTTCTAGTTCAATAAGCCTTGGTGATCTTTACAGAGGTGGTTCTAATATTAGAAAAAAAGCTGGAAATAACCCCGCTACAAATCTTGCCGCTTCTGTTGCAACATCAGGTGCTCTTGATGTAAGTGATTATTACGATCAAGCTAAAGGTTTTAGTTTTACATATGCAACTGGCTCTATAACAGAATCAAATTTAAGTTCACAGTTTGGGGACGATTATGCTGTGGACTATCCTAAAATTGTAACCATACCAGCTAATACCACTCTTGGTGCAGATGACACTGCTGAATATGGACTAGAGGTTGATTCTGGTGGTGCTGGAACAATTACTATTACAAACAACGGCACTATTATGGGTGCTGGAGGAGCAGGAGGTAGTGCTGGTAGTGCAAACAGTGGCACTGGTTCTGCTGGTTCTGCTGGTGGTGACGCTATGAAAGTTGCTAGTGCTTGTACTTTTGTCAATAACGGAAGTATTTTAGCTGGTGGTGGCGGAGGTGCTGGTGGTGGCGGAGGAGGAAAAGGTGGCAACCTCCAACAACAAACACAACAACAAACAACTGGTCAACAAGGTCCGTTTTATTATGGTTCAACTAACTCAGGAATAGGTGTAACTAACTGGAGAGTATCATATCCTTATCCTAATTCGAACACAAATCAAAACCCTCAAGCTGCTAATGTGCAGTGGGGTCGAACTTCTCCAGGTGTACCTTATGTTCTTAATCAACCTTCTTATAATAATTTTTATAACGTAAATACAATCACACAAGGACAATACACATATGGTAGAGGTCCTGTGTTTAACACAAGTTCTAGTTTTTCCGAAGAAAGTCCTCCTAGATCACAAAGAGTCTTTCGTATTTACAGACAGTTTCCACAACAGACTCAACAACAGACTCAAGTCGGTGGTCATAATGGTGGTGCTGGAGGTGCAGGTGGTTTAGGAAGAGGTTTTCAAAATCAACCTGGAGGAGACTCTGGTGCTGGAGGTGCTAGTGGATCAACTGGTTCTGCTGGAAACGGAGGTGCTGGTGGCAGTGGTGGTGCTGGTGGAGGCTTTGGTCAAGCTGGTGCTGGAGGAAGTTCTGGTGCAACTGGTACAAGTTCAACAACTGGTGGTTCTGGTGGTGGTTCTGGTGGATCAGGAGGAGCCGCTGGATTAGCAGTTGAAAGAGCATCACCAATAAGTTTTACTTTTACAAATAATGGAACAGTATCAGGAACAGTGCAGAGTTAAGGAGTAGATAATGGCAACATACAAATGGACAATAGAAAAGTTATATACAAAAAATATTACAGAAAGTGGGAAAACGTATACTGATGTAATACTTAGAGTGGCAGCCACTTTAACTGGAACAAGTGAAACAATAGGCAGTATTAATGGTCAGAGCCAGTTTGATTTAGACATGAATGTTAGTGGTTTATCAAGCGGTTTTACAGAGTATGATTCTGTTACAGAAGCCAATGTGATATCGTGGGTGGAAGGTAGAGTCGGTTCAGAACAACTATCAAATTGTAAAACTGAAATTGAAAGCCATATTTCATTTAATGAAAATATTAATGGTGCTGTTGCTAAAGAAGATTCAGAAGGTAATTCTACTTTTCCTTGGTAAGATTTTTCTTGAATTATCTTATATATTAATATAAAGTCTTAGTATGAATCATAAAATACAATGCTTGACAGAATCTCAAGTTGAATTAACTCTAAATCATATTGATTATTTAATAGAACATAATTTTGTTAGAAGAGAACCTGAAACTAAAGACATCTTCTGTGATAGTTGTCAGATGTACGCTGATGCTCCTATAGAAAACATACTACATTATATTCAACCTAAAGTTGAAAAAGTGTATGGTAAAGAATTAGTGCCTACATATTCCTTTTGGAGAAGATATTATAAAGGTCAAGATTGCCCACCTCATAAAGACAGACCTTCGTGTGAAGTAAGCCTTACCCTAAACTTAGGTGGTGATGGTGGAAATAACTGGGCGATACATGTAGACGATAAAAAGTTTGAGTTACAAGTTGGTGAAGCCGTGCTTTACAAGGGATGTGACCAGGAACACTGGAGATATGAATTAGATTATAATTACCACACACAAATTTTTTTACATTTCATAGAAAAAAACGGTAAATTTTATCCAAAACACGCCTATGATGAAAGACCTAATTTATACTATGATCTCCCACCAGAATAGAGCAAATGAATTATCCTACTTTGCAAGTAACTGACTTTTTGAACAACCCAAAGCATGTATCTGACTTGGCGGAGTCTTTGGAATACATAAAATCAGAGGGTGGCTATCCGGGGTCTCGAACAAAACCATTACATGAAATAGATCCAGACTTATATAAAAATATTAATGATAAAATTATTAGGCTTTTATATCCCGAACATAATGTTTTTCAAAATATATCATGGACAAGTGCATCATTTTTTCAAAAAATAACATATGAAGATGTAGAATTTAATATTTTAAATAAAGAAAATTCTGGTAAAGGTTGGATACATCAAGACGGTTCAGCAAAATATACAGCTATGATTTACCTTTCAAAAGGAGAGGGTTCTGGAACAGCCATATATTCAAGAGAAGATGGTTTTAACACAACAACTCCAGAAACTAAAGATGAAACAGACTGGGTTCAAGTTAAAAACAATTACATAACAAAAGCAAAACCTTCAACGCTAGATGAGTTTAGTAAATCTTTAAACAGTCATGTAAAAAAATTTAGGACGGAATGTTTATTTAATTCTTCGTATAATAAAATGATAGCATTTGATGGTGCCACCCCTCATGGTGCAGTATTCAAATTAAATCCTGGAGAAGAAAGAATAACTTTTATTACTTTCTTTTACGAAATCTTAGCACCTTACACTCACATAGCAGAAATGAGGAGAATATGAGAAGAAATATAATAGTAGCTAAAAAAGCTCTAAGTGCAGATATATGTAACACCATAATAGAAAGAGCAAAACCTAATTTTGAAAAAGCATTTACAGGAGCAACTGATAAAACTAATTCAGTGAGGCAGAGTCAAGTGAGTTGGTTAAATGGGGTAGTAAAACACTTAGATATATATACACCAGTTTGTCAGTTAATACATAAGGTAAATTCAGAGTTTTATCATTTTGATTTAGCTGATCCTGAACCTTTTCAAATAACAAAATACGATGAAAGCAATAAAGGCTTTTATAAACCTCATGAAGACGGTGTGTATGATATGGTTCCTAAAGATAATTACGTTAGAAAATTATCAGTTTCAATACAATTAACTTCCCCAGAAAACTATGAGGGAGGCACATTTCAATTTCCAGATGATGTAGATAAATTTAATGTGGAAGATTCAATGGAACAAGGGACTGCAATATTTTTTCCATCTTACATGAAACATGGTGTTGTTCCAGTGACTAAAGGCACTAGATATAGTTTAGTTTGTTGGGTGCTTGGTCCAAATTTTAAATAGGAGTAAAAATGTATTACGTTGCTTACGATAATTTTCTTAATCCAGAACAGTTTGGAGTTATTAAACAGTACTTAGGTCCAGGTGGATTCTTTCCTTGGGAACTTAGTCCAAGAATTAATCATAACGATCAAAACAATCAAGATATGTATTTTGCCACCATGATTTATCACAGTTATGAAAATGGTTGGTATCCAAACATTAAGCCAGACCCTTTTCAATTAATAACATCAAAACTTTATATAGAGGGTCTCCATAGAATTAAAACAAATTTATATTTCCCTAGTAAAACTGGTAAAGTTGAAAAACATGCTCCACATAGAGATGCAATATTTAGACATCAAGGAGCTTTGTTTTTTTTAACAACATGTGATGCACCAACAACTATGGCAGATGGAACTGAAATTGAATCTATTGAAAATAGATTATTGTTGTTTGATCCTACATCCAATCACTCAAGTTCATCACCAACTGACGCACCTTATAGAACAACAATTAATTTTAATTATTTTGGTGCAGGAATTAAAAAAGAATATTTGGATTTTGGTATGATAAGTCCAATTCCTTCTGTAAGTTTTAATGCAGAAAAACTTGATGATTTTTTTCATATAAGTGAGGAATAATGAGTACAAATTTAAAAGTTGAACCGATTAAACCCTTTGGTCCGACCATACTTAAAATAACAATACCGCCAGATATAATAAAAAAAGCAAACGATTTTGCAGATACTCAAGAAAACAAAACAAACATGGATCATCGTTTAGTTAGCCGTATAGAGGATGTCCCAAAACTTACAGACGAAAACATGGAATCTTTAGGACTTAAAGATATGTTCCTACAGATTGGTTTGCATTATGTTGAATCCATAACTACGATTAAGCCATATGATATGAAAATCACCAGTGCTTGGATTAATAATCAAACAGAGGATGAATATAACCCTATTCATTTTCATAAAAATGGCAAACTATCGGCAGTATTGTATTTAAAAATACCAGAAAATAAAGACAGAGGTTTTATACATGACATTGATGGAAACATAGACTTTGTGTACGGAACGTCTGACTATCACAGTTTGTATTTAGGAAATTTTTGTTATAGTCCAACAGAAGGAGACTTACTTATTTTTCCATCAACTTTATTACATACTGTATATCCATTTAAAGGAAAAGGGTTAAGACGCACTGTTGCACTTAATCTTGATTATATACTTTTTAAGGAAGAACAATAATGAAAAGCACTATTATGGTTACTGAAAATGTTTTTAGTAAAGAAGAATGTGAAAGCATTATAAATGCTGCTCCTATTGCAATAGAAAAATATAAACATAATAATGTAAAAGACAACGCAGGACAAAGTCTTATACAAACTGCGAGTGATGTAGGTCGGCAAGATCTTCAACTACATGGTCCTATGGTATTGTCTGTAGTAAATGAAATGGAAGCTAAACAATTTACCAGATTAAGTGAAACTTTAAACAGTGCTTTAGATGTTTATGCAGACGAGTTTCCAATAATTAGAAAATTTCACATAGAACAATGTCAAATAAGTTATCATGCTTTTAAAGTTCAAAGAACAAAAATAGGAGAGGGTTTTCATAATTGGCATTTTGAAGCCACGGCAGAGTCCTTGAGATCAAGATTTTTAACTTGGACACTTTTTTTAAATGATGTAGATGAGGGTGGAGAGACTGAATTTATATATAAGAATGTTAGAATCCCTGCAAAACAAGGTTCTTTGTGTTTGTTTCCAGCAGATTGGACTCACACACATAGAGGAAACCCACCAATATCTAATGAGAAATGGATTATGACTGGTTGGTACGAGTACTTTTATCCAGGTCTTTAATAAATAATGTTAATACTTGAACCACAATTTCAATATTTTTCTCCTTTTTTAAGAGAGAATTATTACGATGAATTAGAAAAATATGTTTACTCTTATGAAATAGACTGGCATTGGCTTAACCACACACTTAACAAAGCACATGAAGGTTACGACAAAGACACCTTTGTTTTAGGCAAGTTAGTTTATTATAAAGGAGAAAAAAAAGATCTCTCTACAGTGGATAAAATATGGCACGAATTAATAGAATCTATTGAAGATCAATTTAACTGTTACATATACAGAATAAGATTGAATTTATACACTAATCAAAACCAAAGAATTTTTACATTGCCTCATTATGATATAACAGAGCGAGGAGCATATGTGCCAGACAGAAAAGCAGACATAATTATAATGAATTTTACAACCTGTAATGGAGGCACAAAAATAGAACAGTTCGAAATTAACTCACATAAAAATAGTGCAGTGCATTTTAGTAATGTTCATAGTCATTGTGGTATAGTACAAACAAACGCAGAAAGAAGAATATGTGCTAATATTGTAATTTATCGAAAAGAGTAGTATGATCATGTCATGCCTATTACAGCTCTAAAATTTAGACCAGGGATTAACAGAGAAATAACCTCATACTCAAATGAGGGTGGTTTCTTTGATTGTGAAAAAGTTAGATTTTATGCAGGCTTTCCAGAAAAAATAGGTGGTTGGGTCAAACAATCTGACAACACTTACCAAGGAACAGCAAGAGCTTTACACAACTGGATTGCCTTAGATGGCTCTAATTTTATGGGTGTAGGTTCACATTTAAAATATTATATAGAAGAGGGTGGTCAGTTTTTTGATATCACTCCAGTTCGTAAAACCTCTACAAATAGTATAACTTTTTCTGCCACTAATGGTTCATCAACTATAACTGTAACAGATTCTAGTCATGGTGCAGTGGTCAATGATTTTGTAACAATATCTGGTGCAGTCAGTTTGGGTGGTCTTGTTACAGCGAGTGTTCTTAATGCAGAACATCAAATAACAAGAATAGTCAACGCTAACTCCTATGAGATTGTCGTCAGTGTCACTGCAAACGCCTCTGATTCTAATAATGGTGGTTCTGGTGTTGATGGTGTTTATCAAATTAACGTAGGTCTCAACACCGCAGTTGGTGGTAATGGTTGGGGTGCTGGTGGATATGGTGGTGTTAACGCAGATCTTTCAACTTTTGGTTGGGGTGAAGCTGCCGCAAGTGGAACAACGGCAACAATACGTTTATGGTCGCATGATAATTTTGGTGAAGATTTACTGATTAATCCAAGAGATAGTGGTATTTTTCATTGGGATAAAACAAACGGCACTGGTGCTGCAGCAGTTAATATAACAGCTTTATCTGGTGCTTCGGATGCTCCTACCATAGCAAAACAAGTCTTAGTATCAGATCTTGATAGGCATGTGATTGTATTTGGAGCAAACACAATAGGCACAACGACACAAGATCCTTTGCTTATTCGTTTTGGATCACAAGAATCTTTGACAGATTTTACACCCACTGCCACAAATACTGCTGGAGATTTAAGACTAAGTAGTGGATCTACATTTGTGCAAGCAGTTGAAACAAAACAACAAATACTTGTTTACACAGACAGAAGTTTATTTAGCATGAGGTTCATAGGTCCTCCATTTACTTTTGGATTACAAGAACTTTCTAAAAATATTACAATCATGAGTCCGAAGTCAGCCGTTGCAGTAGATGATGCCGTGTTTTGGATGGGCAAAGATAATTTTTATGTATACGCTGGACAGACACAACAAATACCATGCACGGTTAGAGAAAAAGTATTTTTAAATTTCAATAGTTCTCAATCAGACAAAGTAGTAGCAGGCGTTAATTCTAAGTGGGGTGAAATATGGTGGTTCTATCCATCTGCCAGTTCAGAGGAAAATGATAAATATGTTATATACAACTATTTAGAAAAAACATGGTACTACGGAACATTAAGTAGAACAGCGTGGCATGACAGAGGAATACGTCAATTTCCAATCGCAGCAGGCTCTCCTCATTTATTTGAACATGAGAACGGAAATGATGATGACGGCAGTGCAATGACTGCTTCTGTGGAGTCAAGTCAAATAGATATTGGTGATGGTTATCAATTTACATTCATTAAACAATTAATACCTGATATTACGTTTGATGGTTCAACGTCCACGACTGGTAATCCAACTGCAACCTTTACGTTACAAGCAAGAAAAGGACCTGGTAGTGTTTATGGCAATACTTCTGGTGGGTCTAGCACTAGAACTGCGACCACTCCTATAGAACAATTCACTGATTTAGTTAATGTTAGACTTAGAGGAAGGTCATTTAACATGAAGCTCGAATCAACGGAACAAGGAGTAGCATGGAAACTTGGTACACCAAGAGTGGACATTAGACCAGATGGGAGAAGATAGTGTCTTCAAGAAATGTAGCCTCACCAAGACTTCCCTTACCCATAGGTGACGTTGATCAAGCATATATCATAGATTTGGTTAGAGCACTTGATTTTTTTATACAGCAATCTGATAACCCTGGAGAGGGACGAAACACTAAATTAGTTTTTACTGCAATGCCTGCGAGTGATGTAGGTTTAGAAGAAGGAACCTTGTACAGACACGGAAATGATGTTAAGATAAGTTTGTTGAATATAGCAGGTGTTGACGGATCTTCTGGAACTGCTACATTGGGTAATGTTACTGTGTCGGTGTCATAAATGGGTATATTTAGAAATATCACTAAATCATTAAAAAAAGCAGCACCAATAATTGGTAGTGCTATTGGTATGTATTTTGGTGGTCCATTAGGGGCATCCTTAGGATCAGGTATCGGATCTCTTGCAGCAGGGCAAGATGCGGAACAAGCTTTATTAAATGCAGCACTTGCGGGAGGCACAGCATATGCAATGGGCGGTAAAGACTTTGGTAAGGGTTTTAATTTTGATACTTCTGGTTCTCCTTTTGCATCACCACAGACACTTGGCCCAGGAGAGTTCGCAGATAGTAATGTAATCAGTTCCGTAAAACAGGCAGACACAGGTGGTATCGGATCTTTCTTAAAGGGTATGATTCCAGAGTCTACTACTGGTAAATTAGCATTAGGTGGTGCAGGAATAGGTTTACTAGGAATACTAGGAGGAGAAGAAAAACCACTAGACACACCAACGAGAGAATTTCCAGTAGGTAAAACTAGACTAGGGTATGGACGAATTGGCGATAAAATGTATAATTTAGATGACGAAGAAGAACGCAAGCAGTACTTTGAAGATAACAGAAAGAGACAACAAGACGAAGATGATGTAGGTATTATGGCAGCAGCAGGCGGAGAAGTTACAGGTCCCGGAACAGGAACCAGCGATTCAGTTCCTGCTAGACTATCAGACGGTGAATTTGTACTAACTGCAAAAGCTGTCCGTGGTGCAGGTGGTGGCGATAGAAATATTGGTGCTGCTAGAATGTATGATATGATGTCACAATTAGAAGGAGCTGCATAATGGCAAGTGCACAAGAGGTAAAACAAGAACAAATAGTAAGACTAGCTCCTTTTCAAGAAGAGTTTTTGGCCGATATATTTGCAAGTGCAAAGGCGTTGACGGGTGAAGGGTCACAAATGCCCTTTGCTAAGCAACAATTAGAAGGTTTATCAGAGGGACAAAGAGCCGCAATAGCTAATGCACTAAGCGGAGTTGGATCTTTTCAACCTTTTTTAGACAAAGGCACAGAGGCATTAGGTCAAGGTATAGGAGCAGTAGGAACTGGATTAAATACAGTAGGAACTGGGTTAGGAACAATCAGCACTGCAATAGAACAAGCTGGACAAGCTGGTTTTGATCCAACTTCTTATCAACAATTTATGAGTCCTTTTACAGAAGATGTGATTGCAGCGACACAAGCTGACATTGCAAGACAAGGACAGATGCAACAGAATCAACTAGCTGGACAAGCTGTAGGTAGTGGTGCATTTGGTGGATCGAGACAAGGCATAGCTCAAGCAGAGATTGCGAGAAATGTTATGGATCAACAAGCAAGAA
>MDTG01412618.1_pt1 | contig 16854 bp, 14 predicted proteins | sample 811421 | NCBI WGS metagenome assembly MDTG01 (sample SAMN05326645, study PRJNA326480) | marine metagenome | isolation source: seawater | place: Pacific Ocean: South East | collected 2011
CTTAATTCTTCTTGGATGATGATCGCTTAACTTAAATACCGATGCTACACATGTAGTTAAAGGATTAGACTCGAGGATTTGGATTGATTTTTTTATATCTTGAATACATCTAAAAGGTGAAGTTGGCTGAAGAATCATTACATTATCAAAAAAAATATTTTTTTTTGCATAATCATTTATTGCATGAGTTATTGCATCTATGGTTGGAGATTCGTCTTGAGCTAGCTCTCTAGGACGAATATATTCCTTGGTATATCCAGTTTGTTTAATTTTTTCAAGATAATGTATGGAGTCAGTTGAAACAAGTACATCGGAAAATATTTCTTGTTTTAAACACAACTGAGCAATATGAACTGAATAAGCAAGCAATGGAATTCCATTTAAATTGCGTATATTCTTATCTATTACTCCTTTAGAACCAGATCTTGCGGGTATGAAGGCTAATGTGTTCACTTAAAATGCTTCCAATCTAATGGTTGGCCCTCTTTTAGTTTTTTATTAACTTTTTTATTGAGAATTTTTCTGTAATCAGAAGAATGAATCTTAGATAGAGGTTTAAGAAAAGAAATATTATCAAGGGTTATTTTTTCACCAGCATCGATATCTTTTTTTGCATAAATGCTTTTTTCAAAAGTTTTTTTCATTACTTTAAATTTTTTAATATCCTTTTTTTCATCTTTAGATTTAATTGCAGCCCAAACATAATCTAGAGAATTACACATTTTTAAAAATTCATCAGGATTTAGAGAAAATGATGCATCTGGCCCATATAAATCTTTAGAGAGAGTGAAATGCTTTTCAATTACACAGGCTCCTAAAGCTGCGGCAGCTATTGATGTTGCGTCTGTAATAGTATGATCACTTAAACCAACATTTACTTTAAATTTTTTCTTAAAAACTTCAATGAAATTGAGGCCTGACTGTTCGGGTGGGCATGGATATATCGAACTACATTGAAGTAAATAAAACTCTTTGTGGTTCTTGAGTTTATTTAAAGACTTTGAAATTTCATCAATCGATGACATTCCACTTGACATAATTATTTTTAAATTCTTTTTTTTGGCAAGAAAATCTATTAATGGCATATTTGTAACCTCGCCTGATGCGATCTTAATATAATCGAAACCAATATCTATACACATTTCTGCTGCTTCTATACTAAAGGGTGAAATGCAAGAATATACTCCCAATTCATTACATAAAATATGTAATTCTTGAAATTGATTATAAGAAAACTTAGTTCTCTCAAAATACTCAAACCTATTTTCATCTTTAAAATAGTATGGTGATGGTGCATTTCTTGTCGTTTCAAATTCAGGAATGTGACATTGATATTTGACAACATTTGCTCCTGACGTCACAGCAGCTTTTGTTAATTGTTTTGCTAAACCAAGACTGCCATCGTGGGTCATGCCAATTTCTGCAATTTTAAGGAATTTTTTATTCATACTATTTATAAGCTAAGTTTAATATGAACCTGAAAAAATTGTGATGTATAAAAATTATATGAGACTCCTCTACCCTTCATAATTACCTTTATTTTGTAGTAGCATTGTATATCAGTTTAAATTCGTTTTTAAATTTATTTTAAATGATTAAGTTACATACTAATTAATAATAATACTAAGTAGAATAGTGATTTTTTAAAGTCAAAATAGTTTTAAATTGTGAGGTTGCTCTATATTAAGAGTTATGCGTGCATTGACATTTTTTTAAATTGTTCATTTTTATCAATAAGTTCGTCATATGTTCCATGATCAGCTACTTTTCCGTTATCTATAAAAAATATTTTGTCACATTTTTGAACAGTTTTAAGACGATGAGCAATTAATATTATAGTTTTTTTCCCACTAAATTCATGAATTGCTTCCATAATCATTTTTTCAGTAATGCCATCAAGAGAACTAGTTGCTTCATCAAAAATAAGCACCTCAGCTTTATGATATAAAGCTCTAGCAATTCCTATACGTTGTCGCTGACCACCAGATAGTTGTATACCTCTCTCGCCAACTTTAGTGTGTATTCCTTGTTTTAAGCTATTTGTAAATTCAGATAGGTGAGCAAGGTCAAGCGCATATTCAACTTGCTTAAAGTCAATTTCATTATTTGGAATACCAAATGCAATATTTTCAGCAATAGAACCTTCGGATAAGAAAATACTTTGTGCAACAAAGCCGATTGTATTTTGCCAGGACCTGCAGTTTCTATTATCAATTATTTTATTATCTATTGTTAATTTCCCTTTATCTGGTTCGATCAAGCCCAAAAGAATATCAATAAGTGTGGATTTTCCTGAGCCAGAGGGCCCAACAATTCCAATCACACTATTGACTGGGATTGTAATACTTAGTCTATCAAGAGCTGGCTCCTGTTTATTTGGATATGTAAAGGTAACTTTTTCAAGAGATATCTGCTTTTTAGGATGAAGATAACTTTCTTCAACTTTTATTGACATTTTCGCTTCTGATGATGAATCATATAAGTCTTGTTGAATAGATTCAAAAGCTGGAATATTAGCTTTAATTATTGCAATACTTGAGTAAATTTGCTGAAAAGCAGGTAACAATTTAATAGTTCCAATCGCATAAACAGAAATTATAGGCAATATCATACCAAGGTTACCATCATGACTAGCTATTAAATATAAAATCAATAATATCATTGAACCAAAAGCAAGAAGTTCGACAAAATATCGCGGTGCCTGAGCAAGAGCTGTATTTGTTCCTTGACTGTATGCAAGAGTTTTACCAGTTTTATTAAAACGGTTAATAAAATCATGGTCTCTTCCCATTAATAAAACATCCTTTATTCCACCAAATCCCTCGTTCATTAGACGAAAACGTTGCTCGTTAACTTCTGATATAGCAGTACCATTTTTATTAAGCCTGTTTCTGACACCTTTAAAAATGAGAAAGTATGAAATTGCAAAAATAGAAAGTCCAATTGCCGCAACTTTAGGATCATATATAAAGATACTAATACTCATAAGCAATGAGAGAAAAACCTTTGAATTTAAATACATAAGAGGCACTAATATTGCACCTGTTACTCTCATGGTCTCAGTAGCAATTTTTTTTGTAAGCTGAGCACTGCTTCCAGATGCATGAAATAACCAGTCTTGATTTAAATAATGTGCATAAAGTCTATCAGCTATTTCAGTACCAATTTTATTTGCAAACATAGACAATCCCCAAATAGTAAATATTGAAATTATCATTGAGATAAAAAGCATGATAAGTACACAAATACCAAGGATAAATACAAATTCTGACTCTGAATTTACGCCACTCATTAGATAAAATTTTGCAATAAATGTATCTTGTTGCAATTGGGTCATATCTCCAACAAGAGCCATGAAAGGTATAATCGATGCAACCCCAAGAATCTCTACTATAGCCATCAAAATAACAAAAAGCTGCAATATGTAAAATCGCTTCCGTTGATATGGAGATAGCAAGTTAAAAAGATTAGTTAATAATTTAAACATATTTTTCTAAGTTTTCTATGCTAATGTCATAAATGAAATCTTAATACTATATTTATAGAGTTATAAAAATTATCAATCTTTATTAGTGATAAAAAATTCTCTTATAATTACATAAAGAATACCTAACAATACGCCAAAAATTGCACCTAAAATAGCTATTGAGCGACGATCTGGTTCAATTTTTTCTTCCATAACCATAGGAGGGTCAAGGTATGAGAAAATATAAAAATCATTGGCTTCTATTAAAGTTAATTGCTGCATTCTATTTTTAAGTAATTGAGCGATAACCAGTTTTATTTCGTTATAACTCGTTTGAGCCATTTGTGCATTAAGGAAATCCATTGCAGCTTGTGCCTCTCTTTTGTCATTAATTCTAAAAAATTCGTTAATTTGATTTACAACTAGATTCGTCCACTGACGCGATATGTAGGGTGACTGATGTTTAATTGAAACAGTCACAAAACCAGTACTGTAGTCTTGAGATAATTGAAAGATATCTTTAAATTCTTTGAAACTTTTTTGAACGCTAGGTTCTTTTATGAAGCTTTGTGACTCAATGTCAAACTTATCAGGATCATAAGATATTGTATTCGTCTCAGAATCCCATGACTTAACTGCCATTAAGTCTGGAAGAAAAATATTAGGTAAGATATTGTCTTTAAAAAAACTAATTGTTTGAGCTTTTTTTAAAGCTTTTAATGAATTGCTATTGGAGGCATTTGATATATTTATACCAGCTAAATTTGCTAAGCCAGATATATTTCCTGCAGATTGACTTGAACCAATATCCTCGTCAACAGGACTTAAAAGTGCCTTGGATTCATATATATTTTGCAAACTAAGACTATAAATAACTGCTACTATCGAGAAAATAGTGGTTGTTGCAATTATAATCTTTTTGCTTTCCCATATCAGTTTCAAAAGACCGACGAGGTCAATTTCCTCCTTAGAATTGTTTTCTTCTATAACATCTGAATAATTATTATCTTTCATGAAAATAATTATACAGTTTTATGATTGAACTTAATATCAATCATTATGTTCTTAAATAAATAAAATCTATTTTTTATAATTTTTTTGAAAAACTAAAAATGCAACATATATCTTGCGTACTAATTTATTTAAAGTAGATATTGTATAAAAAAAAGGTTTTGAGAAATATTTTGGAAGTCGAAAAAGCAATGTAAATAAATGAGAAGCCATAGAACCTGAGTACTCATTGTCTTCTATTGAAGCCTTGTATCCATCTAGTACTTCGTCTTTAAGAATTATATTCTTAGGAAGAATAACAAGCTTATCAGACCTCATTATACTTCTATAGAAAAAATCGATATGATTTAGTTTGCCAATACAAATAGAAAAAAAACCAATATTTTTTTTTAAATTATTAAGAAGATTTTCGCGGTAATAAAATTGTCTGGCCCTGGCTTTTGGGCCATATACATCTGGATTAAGATTGTAATTTTTAGCTTTAAAAGTTTTATTCAATGATTCTTTTGTTTTATGTGAATAGCCATGACCACCAAATTTTATATCATCTCCTTTTACTACAAACTTATCATGAAAAAAGCTTAAGTTACCATTCGAGAGCAAATTTAATGTTATATCTAAATGAGGATATGAATTGCTAATAGTCGGAGTAAGTAAAGATGGGATATCTAGAGCTTTTAAAGGTTTTACGCGAAAAATTAATCCTGACATATAGGTTGATAAAGGGCTTATAGCAACATAATGATTGATGTTATGTTCTGAAAAGGAAGAACTTGGTTTCCACTTATAATTATCTCTAGTTGAATCATAAACTGAACATGCAATAACATTTACACTCTGTTCTAAATTTTCCAGAAAATCGAGTATTTTTTTATAATTATTTTTATAAACTGTGTCCTCATCAGACAAAATCATACAAAATTTTGCATTAGTACTAGAAAATAGTTTGATTGCGTTTGCATGTGGACCTCTATTTAATTCAAAAGAATCATACTTTACTCTTGGATCAAGATTTCGAAATTTTTCTAGATTTGGTTCATAGCCGTTAGAATTGCATATAACTGTTAGTCTCTTATCATTACAATCTAGAACACTTTCAATTGCATTTTGTGCGCCTTCATTCCGATTAAAAGTTGGGATAAGAATCTCTAAAAGCGGTTTCATATTTCTTATTAGTGCTTATGAAAAAAGATACAGTAATTAGTAATATTATATATGTTTTAAAAAATATATTTAGACTAAATGGATGGTTAACATTAAGAATCATATATAATGAATGCAACAGTGATAAACATCAGATTAAATTTTTAAATTTACATTAAGTTGTTTTTAATAAACATATAATAATTAAAGAAATTTTGCAGAACTTCTATAAAAATAAAAAAATTCTTATCACTGGGTCTTCTGGATTTGTTGGCTCATGGCTTTCTGTTGCACTTCATGAGATGGACGCTATCGTATTCGGCATTAGTCTTGAACCAAATACATCACCAAGCTTATTTAGATTGTTAAATCTAGAAAAAAAAATAACACAAAAATATATCGATATATGTAAATTTAATGAATTAAATACAGCGATAAAAGAAATCTCGCCGGACATAGTATTTCATCTGGCTGCGCAACCGTTGGTTAGAGAAAGTTATGTCAAAACTATCGAAACTTTCAACACAAATGTCATAGGAACTTTGAATATTCTTGAAAGCTGTAAAATTTTAGATACGAATGTAAATTTTATTTGTATTACAACTGATAAATGTTACGAGAATAATGAATATGGTGAAAGATTCAAGGAATCAGATCCTCTAGGAGGTAAAGATCCATATAGTGCATCAAAGGCATGCACTGAAATTGTCACAAAGTCACACGCTTTGTCATTTAAAAAACTCAAATTATGTACTGCAAGAGCAGGTAATATTATAGGCGGAGGTGATTGGGCAAAAGATAGAATTATTACCGATATAGTTAAATCTATTAATGATAAAGAAGACATCATAATTAGAAGTCCTAAGGCTATAAGGCCCTGGCAACACGTAATTGATGTTGTAAATGGTTATTTAAAACTTGGAATTTATAATGATGACAAGGAAGAGGTATTTAATTCTTTTAATTTTGGTCCAATTGAAGAAAATGAAATTGATGTGAAGAAACTCGCTGAAAAATTTTTATCAAACTATAAATCAAACAATTCGAAAATAGTTATTGATAGTAGTGAAAATCTTCCTGAGTCACAAATATTAAGGTTAGATTCTTCTAAATCAAAAGAGATTTTAGACTGGGAACCAGTTATGAATATAGATGATACTGTCAGAGAAACTGCTCTTTGGTATGAAGCCTACTATTCAAATGCAGATATTTACGAAATCACTATGAATCAAATAAGATCCTACTTAAATTAGTTCACTAATATTATTTAAGCATAAGAATGCAGAATCAATACTTTCACCATATCCCCAGCCTGCATAAATAAATTTAATATTATTATTTTCAGAAGCTTCGAAATCACCTTTAGTATCACCAATGTATATAGTATTCATAGGATCAATATTTAAATCTGAAATAGTACTGGAGATTAATGTAGTTTTATCCTTTTTTTTAGGATCATTTGCATCTACGCAAAAAAAATTTTCAAAAAAATTAATTATTTTTTTGTTTTCTAACATTATTTTTGTTGGAGCAAGTCTTTTGTTTGTTATCAAAAATAATCTCTTTTCTCTTCTTAAAATTTCAAGAGTTTCTCTAACATTCTTATATAACTTTGTTTTATAGCAGTATTTTGAGTCATACAATTCAATAAAATCAGACATCAATCCTTCTATTTTATTGATGTCTTTTTTTTGAACTAAGCTTTTAAGAGTATCTTTTAATGGTGGTCCAATAATTGAATGATTAATATTATTTTTAACTTTTATATTATTGATTTCAAATATTTTTTTAATGCAGCATATAATTTCTGGAGCAGAATCAAAAAGAGTCCCATCTAGATCAAAAATTAAATTATTTTCTTTAATCAACATCTAAAAAGATATCATTTATATTGATCTAAGAATAAGTCAATGCTTTTATATAAATGATTGATCATTTCATCATCTAATCCATGATGACAAGCTAATAAAATACCTTGTTTCATTACTTTGTCTGCATTCACAAAATCATCAGCTTCACCAATATATTTTACATTTTTCATCATTGGTTGCCTGAGAACATTTCCAGTAAACACAACCCTAGTTTGTATGTTTCTTTTCTCAAGAAAAATTTGCATATCTGTTCTACTGAACGGTGCATCTTTCTTAACAGTCATTGGAAATGCCAACCAGCATGTATAAGCTTTTGGATTCTGTTTTGGAAGAGAAAAATAATTTGAGTATTTCGATAAAAACTTTATATGAGAGTCAAAATGTTTATTTCTTAACTTCATATTTTTATCCAGTTTATCAAACTGTACTAATGCGAATGCAGCACTTATTTCAGATGGCTCTAACTGATATCCAAGCTCTTCAAAAACAAATTTTGCATCATATTGAATACCCTCTAACTTTACATTAAATCTATTTTCAATGGCCTCACTTTCAACAAAAAGAGATGAACTCCTGCCCCATGATCTTAACAAGCTGCATTTATCTGCAATTGATTTATCAGAGGTTACGATCATACCTCCGTTTCCAGCACCGTTTATAATATGAGATCCATAAAAACTTGTTATCGCAATATCAGCAAAGCTGCCAGTTGAAACACCCTCATATGTGGCACCTATTGTGTCGGCTGAATCAACAAGTATTTTTAAATTATTTTTATCAGCTAATTCTCTAATAACCGGCCATTCGCATATGTTTCCCATTAAATCAGGTGCAACAATTGCAGATGTATTTTTATTTATTTTTTCCTCAATTTTTGTCTCATCAATACAGTATGTATCTTCTTTAACATCAACAAAAACTGGAATCAATCCACTATTGACTATGCAGGCGACAGTTGTTCCAAAGGTCAAAGCTGGTGTTATTACCTCAGAGCCTTTAGGCAGGTTTAATGCTTCCATTGACAAATATAGTGCTGAGGATCCTGAATTAACCATTATTCCATAATCATGTTCATACTTTTTTGCAACTCTGGATTCAAATTCGCGTACATTTTTAGACATTTGAGTTGTTGTTCTCAAGACGTCCACAACTGCATTAATCTCTTCTTCGCCATGAACCGTTGAGCCATATGGAACTCTAATATAGTCATTCATTTCATTACCTCAATTAGATGGATATTTTAATATTATAAAATAGTTTATTAACTAAATGATGGATTTTGATCCATCATTTTTAACAAAGATTCTGATAAAGTTACTTTTTGAGTTAGATTAAATTTTTCCTTAACTTTTTTACAATTTGGAACGTAGACTGATCTTTTAAGATTAACCTCATTGTCATTAAGTATCTTTATATCAATGGATTTTTTTGAAATATCTTTTACAAGAAAGGCTAAATCTGAAATAGAAATGCTCTCCTCAGAGCCAATATTATAAAAAGTTTTTTTAAATGAATCTCTTTTTAAGATTTCTAATATCCATTCGGTTAAATCATCTTGATCAAGGTAAGACCTGACTGACTTGCCATCACCCTTTATTATAATATCATTGTTTGCCAGAGCATCTTTTACAAAATTACCAATAGCAAAATGGACATCCAAAGGAAGATGTCTGCCAGAAAAACAAAAACATCGAGCTATTGAGATATTCAAATTATACTCATCATAGTACAAAGAACATAAATGTTCCGCAGTTCTTTTTGATATAGTATAAACATTCGAAGATTCTAAAGTATCAGACTTCCACATATCTGTCTCACTAAAACTCATTTTGTTTGAGGGCATACCGCCATATACTCCTCCAGAGCTAATATATAATAGTTTAGATTCTGGTAAATAGTCTTTCACAAATTCAAGAACATTTTTAGTCCCCTCAACAATTTGTTTATATCTATGCAGATAAGACAAATTTGAAACATTTGTTGAATCAGCAGCGGCGTGTATAACATGAGAATAGTTGACATCTTGAAGTTTCGACAAATCATTTAAGATATCACCGAAAACATACTTAACATTATTTAATTCTATAAATTCTTTATTTTGTTCTAAGAAAATTTCTGATGACCGACCTACTATAGTAACTGAACTAACATCATTAGCATTTGATTTAAGATAATTTAAAAATGCTTTACCAAAAAAACCAGTGCCGCCAATAAATAAAATATCCATTAATGTACTAAAGGTTTATAGCCCTCTTTCAGATATTTTTTTTCTAAGTGCCTCGTTTTCAGCGAAAGGTCCATCAACATTATCAATTGTTAATTGTTTGTCCTTTAAAATATCGGTTTTTAATGTTTCTCCATTAAAAACTTCTCTACATGACAACTGTCCTTTATTTAGAGGTATAGCTAGATAAAAATATTTACTAAAGTTATCACTATTTATGACTAGTCCTTTTTTTAAATTTTCTTTTGCATATATCCCTCTTACGAGAGCATCGAGATATTTAGTTTCATTTTTAGGGATTGGTCTTCTTTGATTTGATATGCCTCCTGCCATTTCAACAGATTTATGAAAAGCCTTGAACCACTCATCACATTGATGAGGCAAAGAGCAATATTTCTGCACTTGATGTTCAGGCCATTCAATATCGATATGTCTTTCCCAGCTTCTTGCTCCTTTTGCATATGACATTAACATTGAATATGACCAATCATGATATTCATGAGAGGAAAAACCAATTACATTATTAGGATATCTGTTTTTAAGGTAATCTATTTGGTCTAAGTGCAGCTGATCATCTTCAGAAGGATATAAAGATACACAATGATTAATACACAATGGAATATCTCTTTTAGCAAAAAACGCTACTACATCATCTAAATCTTTTTCTGATGCGCCTCCAGAGGATACGATTACAGGTCTTCTTGTAGAGGCAATTTTTTCAATCAAAGGCCAATCATTCATATCAGAGCTAGCTATCTTTATTATGGGTAAGTCAAATTCTACACATAAGTCTACTGAATCTTCGTCAAATGGAGTTGACATAGGGATGCAGCCCATATTTTTAATTTCGTTGATTAATATTTGATATTCTTCGAATGTTAATGCTTTTGCTTCTGTTTTCTGGATGTAATAAAGAGACTTTTCCTCAGAAGACACAGATCCTTTGAAGTCTGGATGAACAAATGTATCCATTTTTCTAAATTGAAGCTTGACAGCAGCTCTTACATTATTTTGTCTGGCGACTACGGCATGATCTCGAATAAGTTTTAAACCTCTTTCAACATCTCCGCAGTGGTTATTTGCAGCCTCTAATACAAATAAGTTGCCAAATATTTTCATATCATTCTGACTAATACTCATCTGTTATCCCTATAAAAAAGTAATAATTTCATAATTATTCAAAAGCGGTAGTCTATCAAGAGAATTTTATTTCTGCTACCACTTTTTCCATGGCGCTTTATTATCTTTCCAAAGTTTTTCTAGTAGCTCTTTGTCTCTCAGTGTATCCATTGGCTGCCAAAAACCATCATGCTCATAAGCCATTAATTCTTTCTCTCTAGCTAGTTTTCTTAAGGGTTCCTGCTCCCAAACACAGTCATATCCATCAATAAAATTTATAACATCTGTTGATAAAACAAAAAAGCCTCCATTAATAAGGCCGCCTTCACCTTTTGGTTTTTCAATAAAGTCTTTAACTAATCCACCTTCAATGTTTAGAGCTCCGAAACGAGCTGGAGGTATAACAGCAGAAATTGTTGCCATCTTTTTATGGTTTTTATGAAAATCTATAGATTTCTTTATGTTTATGTCGCTTACTCCGTCACCATATGTTAGACAAAATATTTTTTCATTTTTTAAATAATCTCTTACAGCCAATATTCTTCCACCAGTCATTGCATTTTCACCAGTATCTACAAGGGTAATTGTCCAGGGTTCTGATCTGTCACTGTGAACAGTAACATTATTGTTTTCAAGCTTAAATGTAACATCAGACTGATGCAAAGAATAATTAGCAAAGTATTCTTTTACTAAGTATCCTTTATAACCGCAACATATAATAAAATCATTAATGCCATTATAAGAATAAGACTTCATGATGTGCCAAAGTATAGGTTTATTTCCAATTTCTATCATTGGTTTAGGCTTCAAATGAGTCTCTTCACTAATTCGCGTTCCTAAGCCACCAGCCAAAATAACTGCTTTCATAATCTTTCCCTACTTTAGTTTACATGCAAGTTGAAATTGGAACCATACTGATGTTCCATTAGTTACCTCTAAATCATTAACGTCAATTAGTTCTAGTCCGGAATTATCTATCAAACTCTTAAGTGACTCAAGAGTATAAAAATTTATGTGTTCATGCCAATGCTTCTTTTTGAGATGTAAATTATTTTTTTCATTTATTATCAAATTCTCATGAGGAACTTCAATATACAAAAGTGAGTCATTATCCATACAGGGTATTATTTCTTCTAATATTTTATGAGGGTATGCAACATGCTCAAGAACATTGCTACAAATAATTAAATCATACTCATTTGTGTATGCTTCTTCTTTAGATATAATTTTCGCCTCCTCTATTGGCTCATTGTTACTAATATCATATATGTCAAATAATTTATTTTTATCTTTAAAGGGAGTATTTTTCCCGGTATCACCACCCCAATCAAGAATTGAAACAGGTAGCTCAAGATGAGGTTTAAGAAAACATTCAATGTCCTTGACATATTTCTGACCGTATCCAATATTTAAATCATCATTTCTTGCAGCGTAACCAGGTTCATAAAAATCCCTTAATTTTGTGTATTCTTCTTCTCTATAGTTTGCATAAAGTCTCGATGTTTCATCATCAGTAAATCTAATATCAAGAAAAAGAAAACCGCATTTTTTACAAAGTAAAGAGTTACAAATTGAATAAGCATAACCATTTTTAATTGAATTTAATCCCCAAGAATCATCAATTTCTACTGGAGTCCAATTAAAAGCTCTATGAGAAATAAACGGCATTAATATTGCTGGGGATGAACTTAAATCACTATTAGTGCAACAGGGACATTGCTGTGCAATTCTTGTTTGATCTATTTTCACAGAATTTAATATCGGCTAATGGTTGATGTATATTGAAGAAGCTCAAATAAATTATAATGATTTTTATACCAAGTCCACATAATCTCTAATTTATATTTTGTAAATTCGCAAATTATTATCAAGTAATCTTTTAAAATATTATTTGTAGTTGTACCTAAGAGTATATTCCTTTTTAGCATTAATTAATTTTAACCTCAAATCTATATAAATAATAAAATCAATATTTAGAAATATAGAATACTTTAAATAAATTATTTAATCTATTGGAGTAATAACTTCTAGAGTAAACCTTTTTTTTAATTTATAATTGATTAATGATTGAACAATTTTCTAAAAGTCTTTTAACTCCATAAAATCGGTCAATAAAAATCCAAAAAAACATTAATTATGATTACAGAATTCGATACTTTTAAAGAAAAATTAGAAGATCTTACATTAAATTACTCAGATAAAATTGAAATGCCATTATTTACAACCTTTGAAAATAAATTTAGCGATGGTGCTAATGCCTTTGAAGGTTATCAAAGGGGCTGGGGACTAGAATATTCTCATTCATCAGAACATTTTTCGGATGTTGTCGAACAAATTCGAAATGATGAACTATATAATTTTGCTTTATCTGCAGCTGAAAATTTGACAGTTGTCTCAGAAGAAAGACGTATGAATATTTTTTTACTTCTAACCAAATATATTAAAAATATAGAAATTGGAGATTGGATCGAATTTGGATCATATAAAGGTGGCAATGCTATTTTCTTAGCAATAATTTCTAAGGTGATTGGGTTTAATAATAAAATTTATGCATGTGACTCTTTTGAGGGGATGCCAAAAACAGACAAAGCACTTGATCTTCATAACGAGGGAGATTTTTCTGATTCTAACTTTAAATTCTTATCGTCATATGTAAGTAAATTAAAATTAGATAATATTCATTTGGTAAAAGGTTTCTTTTCTGAATCATTAAAGAGAAATGATATGTCAAACTTAAATTTTTCTTTTGCTCATATTGATGCTGATATTTATGAAGCATGTAATGAGTCTTTTATGTATGTAAAAGATAGGATGGTGAATAAGGGCTATTTAGTTTTTGACGATGCAACTGTCTCATCGTGTATAGGTGCAACTAGATTTGTTGAAGAACAGGTGATTAGAAAAAGCGGATTAAATTCAGAACAGATTTGGCCACATTTTGTCTTCAGAATTTCTAGTTAATATTATTGCTATAAATGCATATCTTTTTATAGTATTTACAGTTTATCTAATTAGATAACTAAAATTTGCTAACTATTGATTGATGGGTACTGCATACAAAACAACATCAAATGAATTGTAATAATGTTGTCTTAAATAAAAAGAATAGTTTTTTGAAATTGAATTTATCACATTTGCCAACTCCCAAATATCCTCAGGTCTGTGATAGGCTGAAAGACATATAATAGGTGAATTTTTGCAAATAACATTTTTTGCGCCTATTAGCGCATTTTTCTCGTTGCCTTCAATATCAAGCTTTATAAAGTCAACTTTTTTATCACCAAAAAATTCATCTATAGAACATGTTGAAACATTTAGATCTCCGCCACTATCAATGTGACCAGCTTCTCCTGAAGAAGAAAAGGTAAAAGTATCGTAGCAGTCAGATAAACCAAGTGGGATTAAAAATGGCTTTGCATTGGTAGATGATAAATTCTCTAAAAGAAGTTTGAAATTGTTAGGATCTGGCTCAAATAGGAAAGCTTCTGAAATATCTTGATTTTTTATGCATTCGAAATAACTGTCTCCATCAAATGCACCGCCATCAACAAAAACAAAATTTTCTTTATTATTATTTGAGGTAAATTTATTAAAGTATTGAAGTTCTTCAGATTTATATAATGAGTATTCATTTAACAATCCAGACCTAAATCTAATAATATTTTCAAAGATTAGTTTGCTCTCTTTATCATTAAGTAACTTCATTCCATTATAAATATTTTCAGAATTTTCTATGTAAAATTTAGGATCTTCAAGCCAATATCTGAAACCCAAATGGGTTTTAAACAATCCATACATATCCCAAGGCATTAGTAGTTTCTCACATCCTTTTTTCTTAAGAGAATTAATTATATTTTGATAGGGATGCTCCCTATTAAAAACACCAAGATAAACAATAGAGTCTGATGCATCAATTTCGTCAATTGAAAAGACATCTTTACTATCATCATTACATTTGTTAGAAACAATGAAGCCTTTAGGGTTTATACCTTCTTCTTTGAAAGCCTTAAAACAGTCTTTTGCAAATGATCCATGACCAAAAATATATAAATCTTTTTTTAAATCTGATACTTGAAATGATCTTATGTCTTTAAGGTCCTCAAGTAGTTTTTCTATACTCATTTATATGCTCTCTCTTATTTTTGCCAACTCTTTGCTAGATAAAAATGGAAACATATCATCCAGTTCAGGTGTTATGAAATTTCCATTCGAATCCATTCTTGATTTAAGTTTTGGACAAAATTCTTGTTGAGTATCAATCATAAGCTCAATCAGGGCTGGCTCTCTTTTTTTAAGAATATCGGATAATCTTTCGAGTGATTTATATGAAGAAATCTTATAAGTGTTTATACCGTATGCTTTAGATACCTTTGAAAAATCTGGAAAATCTATGCCGCTACTAGGGTCTGATCCAAAAACAGTACCAAAAAAATTTTTATGTGTAGATTTTATAGATAAATATCCATTATTATTAATAAGAAAAATTTTTAAATTTAGATCCATCGAATGAAGAGTTTGAAGTTCCTGAATATTCATTTGCAAACTTCCATCACCAGCAAAACATATTGTACGGGAATTATTTTTTCCTTGATCCGCAATTGCAACACCAATAGCAGAGGGAAGATCATAGCCCATTGAGGCAGATCCTGAGTTACTAATTAATCTTTGATTTTTTTTTATTTCTAATGATTGAAAAGGAATAATACACGCAGATGCATTTCCACATACTATCTTATCGCCCTCTCTTAAAAAGTCAGATATCCTAATAATAGCTTTATAAGGATTGAGAAGTCCTTTCTTATCACGAACAAAATTTTCTTTTTTAATAGAGTATTTTTTTCTTATGCTGTTACACCAACTAATCCAATGAGAATTTCTTTTCTTGTCTTTATTTCTAAGGAAGCTAATAGAAAGTTTAAAGAAGTCGCGTAAATCAAGATTAATTTTTAAGAAAGTATTTAAATAAAATTTATTTAATTCAGATTTGTCTATATCAACATGTACGATTTTAGCATTTTTTGCAAATCCACTAAAATTAAAACCTGTTTGTCTTATATTAAGTCTTGAGCCTAAAACGATTATAAGATCAGCATTTTGCAGACAAAAATTACCTGGTCGAGTTCCAATTGTTCCTGGACGACCTGCAAAATACTTTGAATTAGATTCTATTAAATCATGGGTCCATGCAGTTGCAATTGGAATACCAAATTTTTTAGAAAAATTATTAAGCTCTTTTACAGTTGAGGAAAGCCTTACTCCAGTTCCAGCAAGAATAAGAGGTTTTTTAGATTTATCAATTAAATTAGACAACCTTTCAAAGGTTTTTTTATATTTCTTTTTATCAATTTTTCTTGTTTTATTGAAAGACTTAAAATTAATTTTCTTCCGCTCCATTTGAATGTCAGAAGGAATATCAATCCATACTGGTCCAGGCCTTCCATCAGTTGAATAAAAAATTGCCTTAGGGATTTCAATCTCTAATTCAGAGGCTTTTTTTATACCTACTACATACTTACATATTGGTTTAACAATATTTTCAATATTTGCCTCCTGATCACCAAGCTGTCTCAGACCCTTATCTGGGTAAGATCTTACAAGTGTTTCATTTTTTACCTGACCAGAAATAATAATCATTGGTATGGAGTCAGTATATGCCCCAAATACACCATTTAAAGCATTAATTCCTCCAGGTCCACTTGTTACATTAACCACAGCTGGTTTATTTTTAATTCTTGCATATCCCTCTGCAGCCATTGCACATGCTTGTTCATGATGCATGTAACAAATGTTACTACCAAAAGTATCATGAAAAGCTTTATTTAAAAACATTGCTCCGCCACCCGTGACTGTAAAAATTTGATTGATGCCCTTTTTTTTAAGGTACTGGGCTATGTGATCAGAAACATTCTTCATTATTAAAGTTATGTATGAGTGGTACCCGAGGCCGGACTTGAACCGGCACGATATTTCTATCGAGGGATTTTAAGTCCCTTGTGTCTACCAATTCCACCACTCGGGCA
>MDTG01223730.1_pt1 | contig 16852 bp, 18 predicted proteins | sample 811421 | NCBI WGS metagenome assembly MDTG01 (sample SAMN05326645, study PRJNA326480) | marine metagenome | isolation source: seawater | place: Pacific Ocean: South East | collected 2011
TAACAACATTCAATGAAGTAAACATGCATGAAGTAATTAATATGAGAAAAGATTATAAAGAGGAATTTCAAAAAAAATATTCTGTTAAACTTGGATTCATGTCATTTTTTGTTAAAGCATGTATTATAGGACTAAAAAATTATCCAGCGATTAATGCAGAAATTCAAGGAGATGAAATAGTTTATAAAAATTATTACAATATAAGTATAGCTGTTGGCACTGATCGTGGTTTAGTCGTGCCTGTCGTTAGAAATTCTGATGAATTGTCATTTGCTGATATAGAAAAAAATATTAATTCTTTAAGTCAAAAGGCAAGAGACGGAAAAATAACAATAGAAGATTTACAAGGAGGAACATTTACTATTACTAACGGTGGTATATATGGGTCGATGTTGTCTACACCAATATTGAATCCCCCTCAATCAGCAGTACTTGGAATGCATAATATAATTGAAAGGCCAGTTGTAGAAAATGGTGAGATAAAAGTAAGGCCAATAATGTATATTGCATTGTCGTATGATCATAGGATAATAGATGGTAAAGAGGCTGTATCATTTTTAAAAATTGTTAAAGACTCTTTAGAACAACCAAAAAGATTATTCTTGAACCTTTAATATAATGAGTGAAAATTTTGATGTAATAATTATTGGAGGTGGACCAGGTGGTTATGTCTGCGCCATAAGAGCTGCACAATTAGGAATGAAAGCAGCATGTGTAGAGAGCAGAGGCACTTTAGGAGGCACCTGTTTAAATGTAGGGTGTATACCTTCAAAAAGTTTATTAAACTTATCAGAAAATTATCATAAAGCTAAAAAAAGTTTTAAAGATCAAGGAATTGAATTTTCTAATGTCACTCTAAATATAAAAAAAATGATGAAAAATAAGGAAAAATCTGTTCAAGTTTTAACTAAGGGTATTGAGTTTTTGTTTAAAAAAAACAAAGTCTCATATTTGAGGGGGAAAGGGGTTATATTTTCCGAAAATAACGTTGTGGTGTATGATCAAAATAAAAAATCTTCTTATAGCGCTAAAAATATTGTTGTAGCGACAGGATCTTTTCCAGCTTCGCTTCCAGGTGTAGAAATAAATGAAAAAAATATTATTTCCTCTACAGCAGCGCTATCTCTTGAAGCTGTACCAAAAACATTAGCCATAGTGGGCGGAGGATATATAGGTTTAGAAATGGGATCAGTTTGGAGAAGACTTGGAACTGAAGTAACTGTTATTGAAAATTTACCAAATATAACACCTGGCATGGATACGGAAATTTCCAAAGAGTTTCAAAAAATTTTAAGTAAACAAGGTATTAAATTTGAACTTGACTCAAAAGTATTATCAATCAAGGATAATGGAAACAATGTAAGAGTTGACTATTCAAATAATATCAACAATGACAATAAAAGTATAACTGTAGACAAAGTACTTATGGCTGTAGGAAGAAAGCCCTACACAGAGGGTTTAAATTTGGGCAAAATTGGAATTAAAAAAGATGAAAAGGGAAAAATAAAAGTAAACAAAAGCTTCCAAACAAGCGTAAAGAATATCTATGCTATAGGTGATGTTATCGATGGCCCAATGTTGGCACATAAAGCAGAGGAAGAAGGAATAGCAGTTGCTGAAATTTTAAGCGGGCAGTCAGGACATGTTAATTATAATGTGATCCCAGGTGTTATTTATACTTCTCCTGAGGTTGCTTATGTTGGTAAATCAGAAGAACAACTTAAGAGAGAAAATATAAGTTATAAAGTTGGAAAATTTCCTTTTCTGGCTAATTCAAGGGCAAAAGTTAATAACGATACAGATGGATTTGTTAAAATCCTAGCTGACGATAAAACTGATAGAGTTTTAGGTGTTCATATAATAGGACCACATTCAGGGGACATGATAGCAGAAATGGCATTAGCCATGGAATTTGGAGCAAGCGCCGAGGACGTCGCTAGAACATGTCATGCTCATCCAACGCACACTGAGGCTATTAAAGAAGCTGCATTAGCTGTTGATAAAAGACCAATTCATTTTTAAACATTTCGATTTTTAATTAAATTCTAGTTATGAAAACACCAATTTTATTGCCTAAGGTATTCAATTATCCCTTCACTTATAAATACAATCCTAAAGTAATTAAAAATCTCAAACAAGGAGATATCGTTATAGTCCCGTTCGGAAAAAATAAAGAGATCGGGGTAGTTTGGGATCAATTATCTTTAATAAATAAAAAAATAAAAATTAAAAGTATTGAACAAAAAATCGATAATATAAAAATTAATAAAAAATTAATTAAATTTATAAATTGGTTTTCTGCTTACAACGTGAGTTCTAAAGGCCTTGTTTTAAAGATGTGTTTAGGCAATCAAAACAATTTCAAGGAAACAAAATTTATAAAAAAACCAAATTTAAAATATAAAGTCACAAAATATAAATTAAATGATGATCAAAAAAAGGCTTTATTGGAATTAGATAAAAATAGCAACAAATTTAAAGTTTCTGTGTTGCTAGGCGTTACAGGTTCAGGGAAAACTTTGGTTTACTTTGAAAGAATTAAAAAAATAATAGAACAAAATAAACAAGCACTAATAATGATCCCAGAAATATTTTTGACAGGTCAATTTAAAAAAAGATTTGAACTATTTTTTGGTTATGAGCCAGCAATTTGGCATTCAAAAATTACACCAAAAAAGAAAAAAATTATATGGAATTCAATTTGTAAAAATGAAATTAAAATTGTCATTGGAGCCCGATCTTCTCTTTTTTTACCTTTTAAAAATTTAGGTTTAATTGTAGTTGATGAAGAGCATGATATGTCATACAAACAGGAGGAGGGTGTTATTTATAATGCAAGAGATATGGCAATCTCCCGGGCCTCCTTTGAAAATATACCTATACATTTAATTACCTCAATTCCATCAGTAGAAACTTATAATAATATTTTAAAAAAAAAATATAAGAAAATTTTAATTAAAAAAAGATATGACAGCTTTCCTCTTCCTAAAACAAAAATTATAAATTTAAGTCTTGATAAACTAAATAAAAGCTCAATATCAAAAGAGTCTTTAGAAATAGTTAAAGAGTATCTCGATAATAATGAACAGGTTTTATTTTTTGTAAATAGGAGAGGATATGCGCCATTTTTAATTTGCAAATTATGTGGTTATAGAAATATTTGTCCCAATTGCTCAATATATTTAACATTTCATAAGATTTTAAAAAAAAGCATTTGTCATCATTGCGGACACCAAACAAATCTTAAAAGAATATGTAATAATAAAAAAACAAATTGTGAATTTGCGATGTATGGCCCAGGTGTCGAAAAAGTATTTGAGGAGCTAAAAATATTATTTCCTCAAAAAAAAATTAGAATATTTTCTAGCGATTATTTATCCAAAAAAAAAAAATCTGAGGAGTTATTAGACCAAATTAGTGAAAATAAAGTTGATATTTTAGTTGGTACCCAAATGATTTCGAAGGGATTTAATTTCCCAAAGTTAAATTGCATTGTTGTCGTTGATGCGGATTTTACTGGAAAAGGATATGATCTAAGATCAACTGAAAAAAATATACAGCTTTACAATCAATTAAGTGGAAGAGCTGGACGTTTTTCTCAAAATTCAATAATTATCTTTCAAACTATAAGCCCTGAACACAACACTTTACAAAATATCATTAAAAATGATCCTGAAAAATTTTTGATAAACGAACTAAAAATCAGAGAGCAGAATAATCTGCCGCCTTTTGCAAAATTAATAGCTTTTATCATTTCATCAAAATCTAAAGAATCGAGCTTTAATGGAGCCTTGGAAATCAAAAATAAATTTAAACAAATAAAAAATATTGAGATATTAGGCCCTGTCGAGTCACCTATATTTAAAAGGAAAAATAAGTTCAGAGTACGTTTGCTTGTTAGATCTAAAAACAACTATTTAAGCCAGGTCCAGATTGGAAAAGTTTTGAAAAAACTTAATATTTCAAAGAAAATTAAACTTACAGTTGATGTTGACCCTATTAATTTCACTTAAACTAAATATCATCTTGAAGGGGCTATTTAGCTGTGTTAGGAACCAATATTCTTAAGATAATTCTTAACAGGATTGAAATTGAGCAAGACAAAAACATTTTCTAATGAGACTGCAGAGAGATACGCTTTGGCATTATTTGAGGTATCTAATGAAAAATCCGAGTTAGATTCTGCAGAGTATAATGCTTTAAAAATTCTTGAAATTTACAATGGAAATTCGGAATTTAGAAATTTTATTAAAAACCCAACAAACCATCTGGAGATACAAAAGAAAGTTTTTAATGAAATATCAAAAATTTTAAATTTTAGCAATAACTTTAAAAATTTTTTCAATTTAATAATTGAAAAAAGAAGAATATTTTTTTTAGACAAAATTTTAAATAAATTTTTAAGTCTTTGTTCAAGAGGCAAAGGGAAGATAAATGCTTTGTTGACTTCATCAAAAAAACTTTCTACAGATGAGATAGAAGGTATTAGTAAACAAATATCAAATACTATTGGATCTAAAGTAGAATTAACCTTTAATGTTAATCAAGATTTAATAGGTGGTATTAAACTTCAAGTTGGTAGCTTGCTTATAGATACTTCTATTAAAAACAAACTTAAAAAATTTAAACAATTAATGGTGGAAAATTAATATGGAAATTAATCCTTCAGAAATAACAAAATTACTTAAAGAGCAGATAAAAAACTACGGAGAGAAAGCAGAAGTATCAGAAGTAGGAAGAGTTTTGACAGTAGGCGATGGTATTGCCAGGGTTTATGGACTAGATAATGTTCAAGCTGGAGAAATGGTTGAATTTAATGATGGTTCCAAGGGCATGGCTCTAAATTTAGAAAATGATAATGTAGGTGTTGTAATTTTTGGAGATGATAGACTCATAAAAGAGGGAGATACCGTTAAAAGAACAAAGTCAATTGTTGATGTGCCGGTTGGTAAGGAACTGCTTGGTAGAGTTGTCGACGGACTCGGAAACCCCATAGATGGAAAAGGAGAATTAACATCTAAGGTTTTAAGAAAAAGAGTTGAGGTAAAAGCACCTGGAATAATACCCAGACAATCTGTTAATGAACCAATGCAAACCGGTCTTAAAGCGATAGACAGTTTAATACCGATAGGCAGAGGACAGAGAGAATTAATTATTGGCGATAGACAAACAGGTAAAACGGCCGTTGCTGTAGATACAATTATAAATCAAAAAGCAATAAATGAATTAGAAGATGAGAAAAAAAAGCTTTATTGTGTTTATGTTGCTATTGGACAAAAAAGATCAACCGTGGCTCAGATTGTTAAAACTTTGGAAGATGCTGGTGCAATGAAATATACAACAGTAGTTTCTGCTACTGCTTCAGACTCTGCGCCTCTACAATTTTTAGCTCCATATACTGGCTGTACAATAGGAGAATACTTCAGAGATAATGGAATGCATGCTTTAATAATCTACGACGATTTATCTAAACAAGCAGTTGCTTATAGACAAATGTCCTTGTTACTCAGAAGGCCTCCAGGAAGAGAAGCTTATCCTGGTGATGTATTTTATTTACACAGTAGATTGCTTGAGAGGGCAGCAAAACTGAATGATAAGAACGGCGGTGGATCACTTACAGCATTACCAATAATAGAAACCCAGGCGGGTGATGTATCTGCATATATTCCAACTAATGTGATATCAATTACTGATGGACAAATATTTTTGGAAACCGAGCTGTTTAACCAAGGGATAAGACCAGCAGTAAACGTAGGTCTATCTGTATCAAGAGTTGGCTCTGCCGCTCAAACTAAGGCTATGAAAAAAGTTGCAGGATCTATTAAGTTAGAATTAGCACAATACCGAGAAATGGCAGCATTTGCTCAATTTGGATCAGATTTAGATGCCTCGACACAAAAATTATTGAATAGAGGATCAAAATTAACTGAATTACTCAAGCAAAACCAATACAGCCCTTTAACAGTAGCTGAACAAGTAATCTCAATTTTTGCAGGGGTAAACGGGTATCTAGATGATATAGATTTAACAAACATCAAACGTTTTGAAACCAAATTGTTAGATTTGATTAGAGAAAACAATAACGAATTAATAGACCAACTAAATAGCACTGGCAAATTAGAAGATGATATACAAAAAAAAATTATCGAAATAATTTTAGAAATGAAAAAGGAATTTAAGTAATATGCCAAGCTTAGACGACTTAAAAAAAAGAATTAAAAGTGTGAAATCTACGCAAAAGATTACTAAAGCTATGAAAATGGTAGCAGCAGCAAAACTGAAAAAAGCACAAGATAATGCTGAAAAAGGCCGTCCTTATAGCGAGAAAATTCAAAATGTAATTTTAAATTTAACCAAATGTATTTCTGATCCTACAAATGCACCAAAACTTTTAATTGGAAATGGAAATGACAAAGTATATTTGTGTTTAGTAATGACAGCTGACAGAGGTTTATGTGGCGGATTTAATACAAATATTTGTAAATTGGCAAAACAAAAAATAAGAAAAATGTTATCTGATAACAAAAAAATTAAAATTATTACAGTTGGTTCTAAGGGACATGACCAGATTAAAAATGAATTTGGAGATTATATAATTGAAAATTTTAGCTTTAAAGATAAAAAACAAATTACATTTAATGAAGCAAATGATATTGGAAAAAAAATAATAGATTTATTTGAAAAAGATCAATTTGATAAATGTTATATTTTTTATAATAATTTTAAAAATGTAATTACCCAAGTACCTTGTTCTGAACAGTTAATACCCGCTCCAATCAATGAAAAGAAGAGTGACAAAGACGAATTGTCAGGATATATGTTCGAACCAGATGAGGATGAAATTCTTGAGGATTTACTACCGAAAAATATATCAACTCAAATTTTCAAAGCTTTTCTTGAAAATGCAGCAAGTGAACAAGGGTCTAGAATGACAGCGATGGATAATGCTACGAGAAATGCAGGAGATTTAGTCGACAAATTAACTATTAACTACAACAGAAGCAGACAAGCATCAATCACAAAGGAACTGATTGAAATAATATCAGGAGCAGAAAGTTTATAATGAATAACGAAGGAATAATAACTCAATTAATTGGTGCCGTGGTAGACGTTAAGTTTGAAAATGATTTGCCTGAAATTTATACCGCTTTAGAAGCTAACAATGGAGGCAATAGACTGATCTTAGAGGTAGCTCAGCATTTAGGTGAAAATAGTGTTAGAACTATAGCAATGGACTCTACAGAGGGACTTAAAAGAGGTGATAAAGTAAAAAATACAAAGGCTCCTATTAGTGTGCCAGTAGGGCCCGAAACACTTGGCAGAATAATAAATGTTATTGGTCAGCCTATTGATGAAAAAGGTGATGTAAAAACTAAAGAGAAGTGGCCTATTCATAGGCCTTCACCTAAATTTACAGATCAATCAACTGAGACAGAAATATTAGTTACAGGAATAAAAGTGATAGACTTACTAGCTCCTTATGCCAAAGGTGGTAAAATTGGTTTATTTGGTGGAGCAGGAGTCGGAAAAACAGTTACGATAATGGAATTGATTAATAATATTGCAAAAGCGCACGGTGGCTTCTCAGTTTTTGCTGGAGTAGGAGAAAGAACAAGAGAGGGAAATGATTTGTACCACGAGATGATTGAGTCTGGAGTAATTAAAAAAGATGGCAAAGGCTCAAAAGCAGCACTAGTTTACGGACAAATGAACGAGCCGCCAGGTGCTAGAGCAAGAGTTGCTTTAACAGGCCTAACTGTTGCTGAGTATTTTAGAGATAAAGAAGGTCAAGACGTCTTGTTTTTTGTAGACAATATTTTTAGGTTTACGCAAGCTGGCTCAGAGGTTTCAGCGCTTCTTGGCAGAATACCATCAGCAGTAGGATATCAACCAACTTTAGCTACCGACATGGGTAATTTACAAGAAAGAATTACCTCTACTGGCAAGGGATCTATAACGTCGGTTCAAGCAATTTACGTTCCTGCTGATGATTTAACAGATCCAGCTCCAGCTACATCTTTTTCTCATCTTGATGCCACAACAGTTTTATCTAGACAAATTGCTGAACTAGGAATTTATCCGGCAGTTGACCCTTTAGACTCGACTTCTAGAATATTAGATCCTAGAGTAGTTGGTGAGGAGCATTATAGAGTTGCTAGAGAAGTTCAAAGAATACTTCAAGCTTACAAATCTTTACAAGACATTATAGCTATACTTGGCATGGATGAGCTTTCAGAAGAAGATAAACTTACCGTTGCCAGGGCTAGGAAAATTCAAAGGTTCCTATCACAACCTTTTTTTGTTGCTGAAGTTTTTACAGGTTCCCCTGGAAAACTTGTCGATCTAGACTCTACCATCAAAGGGTTTGACGCAATTTGTAAAGGGGAATATGATCATCTTCCAGAAGCAGCCTTTTATATGGTTGGATCGATTGAGGAAGTAATAGAAAAAGCTGAAAAACTTGAAAAAGATACTAAATCTTAATGAGTGAAAAATTTAATTTTGAAATAGTAAGACCAGATAAAAAAATATTTAACGAGGAAGTAGAAGAGGTAACTCTGCCTTGCTATGAGGGGCAGTTAACTATTTTAAAAGATCATATACCTTTAATAACTTTTTTGAGACCTGGATTAATAGGAATTAATAACAAAAATAAAATTTTTATTGAAGATGGTACAGTAGAATTCTATAAAAATAATCTTTTGATTTTGTCAACATCGGCAACTAATCTAGATAGTTTAGATAAAATTAAAATTGAAGATAAAATATTGGATGCTCAAGAACAATTATCTAAAAATGAACTATCAGATAAACAAAAGTATATGTTAAACCATAAAATAGATACTTTAAATTTATTAAATTAAAAAATTTGATATTTCGATTTTTAGCCTTTTATAAACATTCTTTTTAAAATCTACTATAACATCTGGTAAATATTCATAATTTATCCATTTCCATTCAATAAACTCAGGTTTTTTTGTTTTTATATTAATTTCTTTTTCATCCCCAGTAAATCTTACTATAAACCATTTTTGTGTTTGTCCCCTGTATTTACCTTTCCATATTTTTCCAACTAAGTGTGAAGGTAACTCATATTCTAGCCAATCTTCAATTTCCTTAAGGATTTCTATTTTTTCTATACTTGTTTCCTCAATAAGCTCTCTTTTCATTGCATCTAAAGGCTTTTCTTTATTGTCTATTCCACCTTGTGGCATCTGCCATTTGTCTATCGGATTATCCTTTCTCTTTCCTACAAAAACTTCATTTTTTTTATTTAAAACTATTATTCCAACCCCGAGTCTCATGGGTAATTTGTTATTCATATTTATGATTGAAAAAGATTAATAGCATATTCCAACTGATTATCTTTTGAAGAACTTGATACAGAATCTTGAGATTCTTCTTCAATAATAATATCTGGAGATACTCCAACTTCAGAAATTGATTTTCCGGAAGGTAAGTAATATTTTGAAATTGTTAATCTTATTCCTCCACCATTTTGAAGTGGTATAATTGATTGCACAGATCCTTTTCCATATGAGTTTTCACCTAAAATAATTGCCCTTTTATGATCTTTTAAAGCGCCAGCAAAAATTTCGGACGCAGAGGCAGAACCATTATTTATAATCACTATTACTGGTTTACCATTAATACCGTCACCTGCTTTAGCGAAAAACTTTCTTGTCTCTGAAATCTTCCTGCCTTTAGTAGAGACTATCTCACCCTCTTCCAGAAAAAAATCTGTTATACTTATAGCTTGAGTGAGTAAACCGCCTGGATTATTTCTTAAATCAAGGATATATCCAACAAGTTTTTTTTCTTTTTCATATTTTTTTATTGTATTAATAAATTGTTTATCACTATTCTCGTTAAACGATTTAAGCTTAACATATCCAATGTTGTTTTTTTTACCGAGAATTTCAGACTCTACGGACTTAACTTCGATTATCTCTCTTTTTATTTTAAAAGATAAAGATTTTTTTATACCTTTGCGTCTAACAGTTAATTCAATTGATGAGCCAACGGGTCCTCTCATAAGTTTTACAGCCTCCATAAGAGTTTTACCTTGAACTTGTGACTCGTTAATCTTAACGATGTAATCTCCAGCTTTTATTCCTGCTTTTTCAGCAGGAGTGTCTGAAATTGGTGAAATTACCTTTACTACTCCACCTTCCATAGCAATTTCTATTCCAAGTCCGCCAAATTCACCTTTCGATTCTGTTTGCATACTTTTAAATAATTCAGGTGACATATAAGCAGAATAAGGATCTAAAGATTGAAGCACACCATTTATAGCTGAGTCCATTACTTCAGCCTGATCAACCTCATCTACATACTCTTCTCTAACTTTTTCAAGAACCTCTCCAAATAAATCAATTTTATTATAAAGTTTGTCAGATGTGTTAGCTTGAACCTTGAAACTTGAAAGTAGAAGACAAACATATAAAACATAAATTATATATTTCATATCAATGCCTTTTCTTTAGGTAATTCTTCTGACCACATTTTTTCTATGTCATAAAAAGATCTTTTTTCAGGATGAAAAAGATGAATTATAATATCGATTGCATCAACTAATTTCCATTCATTACTTTCATAACCCTCTATTCTACAATTATTTAAACCGATTTTTTTTAGTTCGCTTACAATATTCTCTGAAAGTGACTGTAAATGTCTTGAGGAAGTCCCAGATGCAATGATCATGTAATCAGCTATATAGGACTTATTTTTTAAATCGATAGTAACTATATTACTGGCTTTATTTTTACTTAAAGTTTTTTCTACAATTTTTCTAATTTGCTTTATTTCCATCGGTAATTTTTTTTCTTAATTCAGTTGAAGAAATATCAACATGACGATTTTTTAAAAATTTTATATTTTTTATTTTCAGGTTTCTAATTATAACAGATTTTTTTGCTTTTGTGTCAAAACCTTTTCTTGAAAAAACTATAATTTTACACATTTTTATTATTTCTTGACAGTTTTTCCATTTATGAAAGTTAATAAGATTATCCGATCCAATGATAAAAAAAATATGACAATTTAAACGTTTTTTTAAATATTTTATAAGGTCAATCGAATTTTTTGATCTAATTTTATCCTCAAAAAATTTAAGTTGAATTTTTTTATTTTTTTTTATTAAACTTGAACACAATTTTTTTCTAAAATTAAATGAAAAAAAAGGTTTTTTTTTAAAAGGGTTTTTTCTTGTTATAGCCCAAATAACTTTATCTAGTTTAAAAAGTTTTAAACTTTTAAAACTTATATATAGATGGCCTTTATGTGGAGGATCGAAACTCCCCCCCAATAATCCAATTTTTTTAAAATTGTTTTTTACCATGTATAAATTTATGGTCTCACAATTCCATTTCCCTTAACCACATATTTATAGGAAGTTAATTGTCTCAAGCCGACAGGTCCTCGCGGAGGCAACTTGTTAGTTGATATCCCTATTTCTCCACCGAAACCAAATTCACCCCCGTCAGCAAACTGAGTAGAAACATTATGCATTGCTATTGAACTGTTAACATTATTTAAAAAGAAATCGGTATTTTTCTTGTTATTAGAAATGATACAGTCTGTATGCATAGTTCCATATTTTAATATATGTGAGACCGCTTCCTGAACATTTTTAACACTTTTGATAGAAAGCCTGGCATCAAGATATTCCGTTCTCCAGTCTCTTTCTTTGGCTGTTTTAAATTTATTTTTAAATAATCTATTTATTTTTCTATCAACTATTATTTCACATTTTTTGTCAGCTAAAGAATTTATGATTTCTTCAATTTTTGATTTAATAATTTTCTCATTTATGAGAAGTGTTTCTAGCGCGCCACAGATGCTTGTTCTCCTCATTTTAGCATTTAATATTACTTTTTTAGCTTGATTAAGATTGCTATCTTTGTCCAAATAGATGTGGCATAACCCCTCCAAGTGCCCAATAACATGTACATTCGAGGACTTTTGAACCTTTGCCACTAATCCCTTTCCTCCTCTTGGCACAATTACATCAATATAGCTATTCATTTTTGATAATAAAAAGTCAACTATTTTTCTATTTTTGTTTTTTATGAGCTGTACAACGTTTTGATCAATATTGTTTTTTTTTAAAGAAATTCTGAAAAGATCTGAAAGAATTTTATTAGAGTTAATAGCTTCGCTACCTCCTTTTAAAATTGCACAGTTACCAGACTTAAGACACAATGCGGCTACATCTGCAGTAACATTAGGTCTGCTTTCATAAATAATTCCAATTATTCCTATCGGGGTAGTAATCTTTTTTATTTTAAGTTTATTTTTTCCTGTCCAGTGTTCCAGAATTCTTCCAATTGGATTTGGAAAACTTTTAATTTCTTTAATGGAACTTACGATGTCGTTAATCTTTTTATCATTTAAAATAAGTCTATCTAGTACTTTTTTTCTTTTAAGATTTTGAACGTCTTTAATATTTTCTTTAATAATCTTTTTTTTGTTTAATAATATAAGCCTCATATAATCATCCAAAGCTCTATCGATTTTTTTATGATTAACTTTCTTAAGTTGCTCAAATGCTTTTTTTGACTTTTTTCCTATTTCTAATATATTTTTCATCTTATAATTTTACCATGTCATCTTTGTGTATAACTTCAGTTTTACTTGGATATCCTAAAATTTTTTCAATCTCATTACTTTGTCTACCTTTAATCTTTTCTATTTCTAATGATGAAAATGAAGCTAATCCTCTAGCTAATTTATTATTTAGCTCATCTAAAACCAATATATTTTCACCTTTATTAAATGTACCTCTAATCATTTTAATTCCTGCTGCTAACAAACTTTTTCCATTTTTTAAAGCCATCGCTGCACCTTTATCAATATATATGGTCCCAGTGGAACTTAAAGAGCTTACTATCCACTTTTTTCTCGCTGCTAAAGTTGATATTTTTGGAACAAATTTTGTAAAAACTTTTTTATTTATCATATTTTTTAAAGGATTATTTCTATTTCCATTTGCTATAAACATATAACAACCAGCGTTCATACAAATGCTTGCTGCCTCAAGTTTTGTAATCATACCACCAGAACCGTATTTGTTTATTTTTGCGTCAGCCAATTTAAATATTTCGCTTGATAGGTTTTTGACCTCTTTTATTAATTTTCTTTTTTTACCTTTACTGTATAAACCATCTATATCTGAAAATATTATCAAGGTATCAGCACCAATTATTTGAGCGACTCTGGCTGCCAATCTATCATTGTCCCCATATTTTATTTCTGAGGTTGCCGTTGTATCATTTTCATTTACAATTGGTATGGCTTTTAATTTAAATAAATTATCAAATGTTCTTTTAACATTTAATGCTCTTTTTCTCTGTTCGGTGTCATCTGGGGAAATTAATATCTGCCCGACTCTAAAATTATTTTTTTCAAAAATATTTTGAAATTCTTCTGCTAAATGTATTTGACCTATAGAAGCTATTGCTTGGCTCATCTCAAGTTTAATTTTCTTTTTCTTTATTTTGAGATATTTTTGACCTAGCGCTATTGCCCCAGATGAGACAATTACAATATCACTCTTTTTTTTATATTTTTTTATATCTTTTATTAAGCTGTTTACCCAACTTTTTTTAAAAATACCTTTTTTGTCTATTACTGTGGAAGAACCAAGTTTTATTACTATTTTTTTGGAGTTATTTATTAACATTTGTAATCAATGTCCTCTTAACAGCTTGTATATCATCTTTATTAAAAATCGATATAATTTTATATTTAGAATTAATTTTAATTTTAAACTCAGATATTTTCTTATTTAAATCCTTTTTTTTAATTAAATCAGACTTATTGAAAAAAATAATTTCTCGTTTTTGATCTAGTTCTGAGTCATAATTTTTTAATTCAGATCGTATTTTTCTGTAATTTTCTACAATATTTTTTTCTGTTACATCGACCAAATGTAACAATATTTTACATCTTTCGATATGTCTTAGAAACTTATCTCCTAAACCTACTCCCCTATGAGCGCCCTCAACCAATCCTGGAATATCAGCTAAGGTTACTTCTTTATTATTGTAGTAAGTTACACCTAGGTTTGGGTTAATGGTCGTAAAAGGATAGTTCGCAATTTTTGGTTTTGCTCTAGTCAATGCAGCTAATAAGCTAGACTTACCTGCATTTGGTAAACCAATAATTCCTACATCAGCTATTATTTTTAATTGAAGCCAAATCCAAAAACTATCTCCATCTTTACCTTTAGTTTTTTTTCTTGGTGCTCTATTTACTGAACTCTTAAATCTAACATTTCCTAATCCACCCTTACCACCCGAGGCTAGCAAATATTTTTCTCTATTGCTTTTAAAGTCATAAATAAGAGTATTATTATCTTCTTCATAAATCTGAGTTCCTACTGGAATTTTTAAGATTAAATCCTTTCCATTAGCCCCAGTTTTATTTCTTTTACTTCCTGGTTTGCCATTTTCTGCTTTAAAATGTTGCGCATAACGAAAATCAATTAAAGTATTCAAATTTCTTTCAGCTTCAAAAATAATAGAACCTCCATCTCCTCCATCCCCACCATCTGGCCCTCCAAACTCAACAAATTTTTCTCTTCTAAAGCTTGCTGAACCCGATCCTCCATTTCCTGCTTTAATATTAATTTTTGCTTGATCTAAAAATTTCATTTTAGTTATATAAATAATTAAAGTTATTTATATTTTCTAGTTGGGAATTACAGACACAAACGTTCTGTTCAATTTTGATTTTTTAAATTTTACTTTTCCTTTTACAAGAGAATAAATGGAATGATCTTTACCAATTCCAACATTTACACCAGGATGAATTCTAGTTCCTCTTTGTCTTACTATAATATTTCCAGGTATAACTAATTGATCACCGTACTTTTTAACTCCTAGCCTACGACCCTTGCTATCTCGTCCATTACGTGATGATCCACCTGCTTTTTTTGTTGCCATTTAATTTCCTATTTTTTTAATTGTTTTTTTATATCTTTTTTTTCTTCTTTAACAATCTTCTTCTTTTCAACAATTTTAGCTTCATCAATTACTTTGCCATCTTTAGATAAAATTTTTGTAATCTGAATCTTAGAGTGTTGTTGTCTGTGTCCATTTTTTTTTCTTGAATTCTTTCTTCGTCTTTTATGAAATACTAAAATTGTCTTATCCTTTACATTGTCTAAAAGTTTCGCCTCGACGGCTGCACCATTTATGCTAGGGCTTCCAATCTCTGTACCCTTTTTGTCGTTTAGTAGTAGAACTTTCGTGAACTTGACTATCTCGCCTACCTTTGCGTCAAGTTTTTCAATTTCTAATATTTTACTCGTAGAAACTTTGTATTGCTTTCCACCTGTTTCAATTATTGCAAATGACATAAATATTTTTTTTTAAGTTTTGAAGCAATATATCTCTCAGATTAGTCAAGTCAAGACGATTGAGGTTAAAATGCGTCCTTTAAATCTCGCAATTTTGAAAAAACTTCTTGATCCGGGGAATCTTTGAGTTTCAGCCCCTTTTTAACAACACTATTATCATATCTTAAAAAAATATTAGTTTTTAACTCTTCTCCAATAGTAGTTGGTATAGTTGGCAAATTGCTTTTTATTTTTGAGTTTATTTCAATAGATTTTTCTTTTAACTCGGAGTTATTTGGATCATATTTTAAACAAAAATTCAAATTTGATTTTGTATATTCATGTCCACAATAAACCCTGGTATCTGAAGGAAGAGTTTTAAGTTTATTTAATGAGTTAAACATATCTTCGTGAGTACCTTCAAATACTCTTCCACACCCTAAAGAAAATAGAGTATCTCCAGTAAATATAATTTTTTCATCCTTAAAGTAAAAAGCAACATGACCTGTCGTATGACCAGGAATAAATATTGTCTTAAATATAAGGTTACCAATTTTATGGTTCTGCTTGTCTTTTAACAAAATATCAATTCCAGGAATACGATCCCTATCACCATCATATCCAATAATTTTTGATTTATATTTTTTTTTAAGCTCAATGTTGCCGTCAACATGATCGGCATGATGATGAGTATTTAGTATAAAATCCAACTTTTTATACTTTTGAATTACTGCATCGCACTGTAAGAACTCAGAGGGATCAACTATTGATACTGTATTAGTTTCTTCTTCAAAAATTAAATAACTGTAATTATCACTTAAGCACTTAATTATTTCTACTTTCATTTTATCCAATTAAAAATATTCCTAATTTTGAAAAAAGATTTTTAATTTCTAAATTACTTTTTTTGATAAATGAGATTTTGTCTTCATTTACCCCGACTACTTTTTTAATATTGATTTTTTTTTCATCACAAAAATTAAAAAGATCTTTTATTGTGCACATATGTAAATTAGGCGTATTATACCATGTATTCGGTAATGTTTTGGTAATTGGCATTTCACCAAAAAATAATAGCTTTGTTCTTACTTTCCAGTATCCAAAATTTGGAATTGAAATAATAACTGATTTGCCAATTCTTAAAAGCTCTCTTAATACTTTTTCTGGGTTATAAAAGGCTTGAAGTGTTTGACTCAAAACTACATAGTCAAATGATTGTTCAGGAAATTGATGAAGCTCTGTTTCAGCATTACCTTGTATGACAGGCAAACCTTTGTGAATGCATCGCTGAACATTATTTTGATCAAGTTCTAATCCTCGGACTTCAATATTTTTTTTCTTATGAAGCAAGTCCATTAAAGAACCATCTCCACAACCAACATCTAACACTCTAGTATTGTTAGGTATTAAATCGGCAATAACTTTAAATTCTTTTTTCATTTTTAAATTTTTCATACATTGAGTCTATAAAACTTTTAAGAGTTTTTAAAAAATCTGGTACTTCAAGCA
>MDTG01138089.1_pt1 | contig 16851 bp, 17 predicted proteins | sample 811421 | NCBI WGS metagenome assembly MDTG01 (sample SAMN05326645, study PRJNA326480) | marine metagenome | isolation source: seawater | place: Pacific Ocean: South East | collected 2011
CACGTTGATAGGCTGGGTGTGGAAGCGCAGTAATGCGTGCAGCTGACCAGTACTAATAGCTCAATTGGCTTGATTTATGCACTGAAAAAAATTTTTTTGTTTTAGGTATCAGATTTTATTTATAAATTTCTAGTATATTTTTTGTAAAAGTTTCCAATCACCACCTTCTTTTTTCCAAAGATGCGGAGACCTAAAATTATCGATAGTAGAGAAAAATTCCTCTTCATTAATTTCAATATAATCTAAAAATTCTTTAAAGTATTTTTTTGGGAATTCGTTGTCATATTTCTTCACCAAATTAATGCCTTCTTCTCTTGTTATTTTATCATTTCTAATTTCTTGAGCAGCGTCATAAGATGCCCTACCTAATCCAAATTTTACATGTGTAAGGAAATAATGAAATGGATCAATTTTATCATCTATACTAGAATATTTTGAGTAAGTTCCTTCTGTTCTCTCCGTATTTGGTCTAAATCCTGTGTTTTTAGCAGCATAGTAATAACATTCTTGAGGATCCCATTTTAGATAATATCCTAAATATCTTTGTTCTATTTTTTTTTCAATTAGCTCATCAATTTTAGGCGCAATGTAAGGTTCAAAATCATTTAAAGTAAAATTAAAATTTTTTAAAATATTAGTTAATTTTTCTCCACCAAGTATTATTTCGGAATTATTTTTTTTGGAAAAAAATTTACTATCCATCTGTGGATTTGCATTTTCTTCAACTGCATTTCCATACTCAGCTTGATTTTCCCCATAAAAAATTAGTGGAATGTTAAACTTTAAAGCAATTAAAGGTCCAATAATTCTTTGACCTATAATAAATGGCTGAAATGGGTGGAGCAAATTTTGGAATGCTAATTTAGTTAAAAGTTTATGTACTTTTCCATTAGGTGTAAAAAGAATATTATCAAAGCCCCCAATCTTAATCCAATTATCAAAATTTTTCCAACCAATATCGGTATACATATGTGGAGCCCATGTGATAGTTAATGGATTCATTCCATATTTATATTTTAGAATGTGTGCTGTATAAGCACTATCTTTACCTCCACTTCCAGGAATAATACAATCATAACCATTTGGTTTCCTGTATTTTTCTAATAATTCAATTAATTCGTTTTCTCTTTTCTTCCAATCAATTTGTTTTTTTGTTTCATTATAATTACATGCATCGCAGATGGACGAATTTTCATCAATATTTAAACCAGATTTTTGATTACTAATATTCTTAAACTCAACAACACTTTGTGGTCTCTGATTGCTCATCACGCATTTTGAGCAAAAGACCACATTTTCAGGTAATCCATACATTGAAAAGTTTTTTGACATATTTAGTTAATAGAATTTTTAATCAGTGTTTCTAAAAAATCCAGTCCAATTTTTGAACTTTTTTCTGGATGAAATTGGGTTCCAATAATATTTGAATTTTTTACTGTCATTGCACAAAAATTATTATCATTATAAACTGAAGTTGCAATCTGGTTTTTATTATCTAATGGTTCAGCAACATATGAGTGAACATAATAAAATTTTTGCTTGTCAAATTGTTTAAGATAATCAAATGTTTTATTTGGTTTAATGTTTGTCTCAAACCACCCTACATTAGGAAGTATATCATTTTTACTATCTGATAACTTTTTAACTTTTCCACCAATAATTCCTAAACCAGCTGTATTATAATTTTCTGAACTTTCTTCAAAAAATAATTGCATTCCCAAACAAATCCCCAATAAAACATTATTCTCGTTATTTATGTAAGATTTTAAATCATTTAATATCTGTTTTTCTTTAATCAATTTCATCGCCTGATTAAAAGCACCAACACCAGGTAAAATGCAAATATTAGATTTAATACTTTTTTGATCAGAAAAAAAAACTGGGCTATATCCTAAAAATTTCAAACAGTTGAAGAGACTTTTAATATTGCCCATACCATAATCGATAATAGTTACATTTTTCATGCTAAAATTTTTTTTATTTCAGAAATTTTTAAAGTTTTGTAGTGTAAAACAGAAGCTACAGCTACAGATATATTTTTAAATTTTGTTTTTAATTTCTCGACATGCTCTAAACTACCACAACCTCCTGAAGCTATTAATGGTTTTTCTATAATTTTTTCAACACTTTCTATCAATTCAATATCAAAACCCGTTTCTGTTCCTTCCTTATCTATTGAAGTTAACAATATTTCACCACATCCTTTACTTTGAATTTCGTTTATCCAATTATTAACTTCAAGGTTAGTTTTCTCTCTTCCACAAAATTTATAAGGTTCCCATTTGCCTTCCATAATTTTTTTTGCCTCAATATTCACTAAAATTGTTGACTCACCAAAATTTGAGACTGCTTCTTTTAAAAATTTAGGATTTTCTAAAGCCATAGAATTTATAGCTACTTTATCAGCACCTGAGTTTAAAGCGTTTTCAATGTCTTTGAGTGATCGAATGCCCCCACCTAGAGTTATTGGAACAAAAATATCTTCTGTAATATTTTTGATTAAATCGAATAAATTATTTCTACCATAAAGACTTGCTACCGAGTCAATTATTAATAGTTCATCAATTCCACTAGAGTAATAATCTCTGACGATATTGATAGGATCTCCAATTTTTCTTAACCCTTCAAGATTAATCCCTTTTATCACATAATTATTTTTTATATCAATTCTTGCAATAGTTCGCATAATAAAAAAAATTGTTATATCATAGAACTTTACGAATGAATAAAAAAAGAAATCAAATAATCGCTCTTATACCTGCAAAAAAAAACTCACAAGACCTAAAAAATAAAAATTTAAAAAAATTAAATAGGGTTTCATTGTTTGAATTAGCTATTTTAGCAGCAAAAAAATCAAAATTTATTAATAAAATTTATTTGTCCTCAGATTTAAAAGAAATATTAAATATAGGTAAAAAATATAATATAAATTTAATTAGAAGAAAAAAATCACTTAGCACAAACTCTGCTACTGCAAATTCATTGATACTTGATTTTATAAATAATAATTTAAAAAATAATAATAAAAATTATATAATTGTCTATCTTCAACCAACATCACCTTTTAGAAACAATACTCATATTGATCAAGCTATAGGGAAATTGATAAAAAATAAATTGAGATCAGTGTTAAGTGTAAATGAAAATAAAAATTTTTTTAAGTCATTTAAAAAAAATAAAGATACTTTGACTCCATTTTTTAATGATAAACATGTTACAAACAACAGACAAAATTTAAAAAAAATTTATTCTCCAAATGGTGCTATATATATTTTTTATGTAAGTGATTTTATTAAAAATAATAAATTATCTTTTATAAAATCCGGATATTATATCATGAATAGAATAGATAGTATTGATATAGACGATAAAGAAGATTATGAATTAGCAAAATTTCTAAGTAAAAAATATTTAAAAATTAAAAAATGAAATTTAAAATTGCTGGAAGAGAGATTGGGAATAATAAAGATCCACTTATAATTGCTGAAATAGGAATTAACCATAATGGAAATTTAGATCAGGCTATAGCAATTGCAGATAGTGCAATTAAGTCAGGAGCTGAGATTTTAAAACATCAAACTCATATACCTGACGAAGAAATGTCATTGGAGGCTAAAAAAGCAATTCCAGGCAATTCAAATAAATCAATCTATAGTATTATTAAGAGTTGTGCACTTTCTGAGAATGATGAAGAGAAATTAATGAAATATATCAAATTAAAAAAAAAAATATTTATAAGTACGCCTTTTTCCAAGGCAGCTGTAGATAGATTAATTAGATTTGATATCCCTGCATTTAAAATAGGATCAGGCGAATGGAACAATTTAGATCTAGTTAAATATATTTGTAAATTTAAAAAGCCTATAATCATGAGTACAGGAATGAGTTATTTGAATGAACTTCGAAAAACAGTTAATTATATTAATAAAAAAAAAATTCCTCTGGCACTCTTACATTGTACAAATGTTTATCCCACGCCCTTGCAAAAAAGTAGATTGAATTCGATTTCTTTGATGAAAAAAACATTTAAGAATAACATCATAGGTTACTCAGATCATACAGTTGGCTTATATGCTTGTTACACAGCATTAAGTTTGGGAGCAAAAATAATTGAAAAACATTATGTGGACACACATGATAGAAAAGGTCCAGATGTATCTTGTTCAATGGATAAATATCAATTGAAAGACTTAATTGTAGCTTCAAAATTTATACCAAAATCAATACTTGGTAAAAAAGAACCTATAAAAGAGGAAAAAGTAACTATGAATTTCGCATTTGCATCAGTTGTTTCAAAAACTTTTATTAAAAAAGGGTCATTGCTAAACGAAAAAAATATTTCTTTAAAAAGACCTGGAAATGGAGATTTCCTTGCCAAAGATTTTAGTAAATTAGTTGGAAAAAAAGCCAAAGTTGATATTAAAAAAAATATCCAAATTAAAAAAAAATATATTTAGTGAAGACAATTACATTTATAACAGGAACAAGAGCTGATTACGGAAAGATTAAATCATTAATTTTAGAATTACAAAAAAAAAAGAATAAATTCAAAGCTCACTTAATAATTACTGGTATGCATAATGTTAGAAAATATGGTTATACAATAGATGAAATAGAAAAAGATAAGATTAAAAATTGTTATAAATTTAGTAATCAGTCAAAAAATGCTAGTATGGATATAATACTAGCTAATACAATTAAGGGCATAAACAAGTTTATTCTAAACAATCATACAGATTTAATAGTTGTACATGGTGATAGAGTAGAGTCTCTTGCTGGAGCAATTACAGGCTGTTTAAATAATATCAAAGTAGCTCATATTGAGGGAGGAGAAATTTCTGGGACTGTTGACGAAATTTTAAGACATTCTATATCCAAACTGTCTCATTTACATTTTGTAACAAATAAAATTGCAAAGCAACGACTTCTACAAATGGGTGAAAAAAGTAAAAATATTTTTACGATTGGATCTCCAGATGTAGATTTGATTTTAAAAAAAAATCTACCTGATATTTTTGAGGTAAAGAGAAGATACAATATTATATTTGAAAATTACGCAATTTTTATATTTCATCCTGTTACAACTGAGTTAAAAAAAATCAAATATCAAATACAATCGTTTTTAAAGTTAATTTTAAAAAGCAAATTTAATTATATAATTTTGCTCCCAAATAATGATCTTGGTAGTAAAATTATATTGGATAAAATTTTTTTATTAAAAAAAAAAAATTTTACAAATATAAAGATTTTACCATCAATGAGATTTGAATATTATTTAACATTATTGAAAAATTCAAATTTCATAACGGGAAACTCTAGTTCAGGAATTATGGAAGCGCCTTATTATGGTGTGCCTACAATTGATTTTGGATCTAGACAAAAAAATAGAGCAAAATTGAGTTCTGTAATTTCTGTTAATGATTTTTCAAAATTAAACAATTTAATAAACAAATTTAAGGTTAAAAAGTATAAATTAAAACCACTTCGTTATTTTGGCACTGGAAATAGTCACAAAAAGTTCATATCAATTTTAAATCAGAAAAGAATTTGGAGTATTAACAACCAAAAACAGTTTATCCAATTAAATTTAAAAAAATTTTGAATATTTAATTTAGTAAATGTTAATGTGATATTAATCTTAACTAAATAGTATCAAATCATTTAAAAATTTATTTATAGTTTGATTGATAAAGTTAATCAATTGATTGATGTATTATTTTTTTTCTAGTTGATTAAATTTAATAGATATTCCAATTATCAATTCAGGTATTATTTTATAATTTTTGCAATTTTTTTTAAAAAAAATTCGCTAATATTTGCATTAAAAACTTCATGTTTACAAAAAGGGCTTTTTATGGCTATTTTTTTTTTAAAAGTAGTCCAAAAAAAATTTTGTAGTTTAGTTTTTTTAAAACCCTTTTTATTTAAATTGTTTAAAAATTCTCTTGTTGCTTGATATATTTCATCTGATGTATTTTGTTTTAAAAAAATTTTTTTCTTTTTAAATTCAAAAGAGTCGTATATTTCATGACTATTTTTTTTTACTATTTCAGTGAAAGTTAATTCTTTTTTAGACAATGCATCAAAATATCTTTGAAATATAATCATAAAATTTTTAGAATTAGCTTGTATATCTGATATGGGACAAACATTTGTATATAAAATTGGCCTATTAAAAATTTTCGGAACCTCATCGTACCCAGTACTTGAGGAAATACAGAATTTACAAATAGATCCTAAGTAAATCTCCAATAAATCACTATGAAATTTAGAATTAAATAATTCAATATATTTTTCATTATTTATTGGTAATTTTTTTTGAAGATATTTTCCCATACGTATTACGTGATAATTATTTTTTATAAGAAACTTGACTGCTTTCTTGTGCGTATTTATGTTTGGATCTCTAAAATTATGATAATTAAATAAATGCATTTTACCTTTTATCAGCATAGTCTTTTTTAAAAAATTGCTATCTCTTAATATTACTAATACAATTTTTTTTTCATTAATTTTATTTATCTTTAAAATATTTTGGCAGTAAGCAATTTCATCTGAGGTAAATGTTATAATATTTTTATTTTTTGGTAATAGATTTTTAAAATCCCTGCAACGTGTTTCTGAAATACCAGCGAGATGCTCTTTTAAGTTAAAAAAACTAAATATTAACCAAAATGGTCTAATTAAATAAACAGAAAAAATAGATATTTTTCTTCTCCACATTTTTTCTAATTGCTGATTTGATATTTTTTTTGGAAAGTATAAAAAATCAAATAATTTTTTTTTTCTAGCAATTTTTTTCTTATCAATTAGGTATAATGCAGTATCTGTTACAAAATGACCTATTCTATCAGAATGTATTAATCCAAATCTCAATAAAATTAAATTTTTAATTAAAATAATTATTGGAACAAATAAAAGTGCTATTGGTAATAAAATAATTAAGTATTTTTCTTGTTTAATAGCTTTGTATACTCTTATAATTTTATTCATTATTATTTTATTTATATACAGCTGAAATAAATATTAAAAAAGTTAATACTTTTTAATTATCTAAATCAATTATTTTCATCAAATTATATTTAAAAGAGATAAGTTTAAATATTATCATTTTTTTTTAATTTTTAATATTTAGTGATTTAATATAAAAAAACTATATAATTTTGATAAATATTATTTTTAAATTTACTAAAAAGTTCATGCCTAAATGAAGTTTCCTAAAAAAAAAATTATTATTCTTGGCGGTTGTGGATATATAGGAACAATATTAAGTAAATATCTTTTAGATAAAGGGTATTACATCAAAGTAATTGATCGTCAAATATATGGTAATTTTATTAAAAAATCACAAAATATTCATATAGTTAACAAAGATGTTAGAAAAATAACTCATAAAGATTTCACTGGGTACGAGTACATCATTCATTTGGCAAACATTGCAAACGATCCTTCCGTTGAACTTCAACCTTCTTTATCATGGGATATAAATGTACTTGCTACTGATATAATATGTAAAGCTGCAATAAAAGCAAAAGTCAAAAAAATTGTTTTTGCAAGTTCTGGTAGCGTTTATGGTATTAAAAAAGAGAAAAATGTGATCGAGGATTTAGAGCTAAAGCCTATATCAGTTTATAATAAAACAAAAATGATTGCTGAAAGAATCTTGCTAAGTTATAGAAAAGAAATTGATATTGTCTGTATTAGACCAGCGACTGTATGTGGAGTTTCAAAAAGATTAAGACTAGATGTTTCTGTAAATATGTTAACTTATCAGGCTTACAAGAAAAAAAAATAACAGTTTTGGGTGGAAAACAAATAAGACCCAATATTCATATCAAAGATCTAGTGCGAGTTTTTTATTTTTCTTTAAAAAAAAAAATACCTGGCAACATAATTAATGCAGGCTTTGAAAATTTATCAATACTAAACCTTGCCAAAAAAATTAAAAAAAAAATTGAATGTAAAATAATATTTAAGAAGTCAAATGACCCTAGGTCATATCGGCTATCCTCATATAAATTAGAAAAATTGGGGTTTAAAAGAAAATATGATGTTGATTATGCTATATTGGAGCTAAAAAAATTTTTTGAGAATAAGAATTTTAAACATAAGTTAGAAAATTATAATATAAAAAAATTAAAAAAATTATCTTTTAAATAAATACAATGGGTAGAAAAATAAATTTGTTGAAAAAATATCCCTCAACTAAAAGAAATTTAGACAGAATTCAAAATAATAAAAAAAAATATCAAAAAATTGCCAGAAAATTTGATAGAAGATTTTTTGATGGCTCAAGATTAACAGGTTATGGTGGCTATTATTATAATAAAAAATTTTGGTACAACGTTGTAGGAGATTTTATCAAATACTATAAAATCAAACCTTCTGATAAAATTCTTGACGTAGGCTGTGGAAAGGGATTTATGTTGTATGATTTTAAAAAACAAATTCCAAAATTAAATATTTTTGGAATTGATATTTCAAAGTACGCAATTGATAACAGCTTATCTAAAATTAAAAAATACTTAAAAGTCTCTAACTGTAAAAGTTTACCTTTTGAAGACAATTCTTTTGATTTAGTTATTAGCATTAATACAGTTCATAATTTAAATAAAAGAGACTGCGCTAAATCATTAAAAGAAATTTCTAGAGTTTCTAAAGGAAAAAGCTTTATAACAGTTGATGCATATAAAAATAAAAAAGAAAAAGATAGAATGTTTAAATGGAATTTAACAGCTAGAACTATTATGTCTGATAAGGATTGGGTGAGTTTCTTTAAAAAAAATGGATATAAAGGTGATTATTATTGGTTTATTCCTTAAAAATGAAAATATCTTCAAAAATTATAAGTCAAATTTACTATCAAATTTTAAGAATAAGAAAAATAGAAAGTAAAATTTCAAAAGAATACAGTGAATGGAAAATGAGATGTCCTGTTCATTTGTCAATTGGCCAAGAAAGTATCGCTGCACCATTGTCTATTTTATTTAAAAATAAAAAATATGAAGTTTTAAGCAGTCATAGAGCTCACGCTCATTATTTAGGTAAAGGAGGAAACTTATTTAAGCTTGTTTCTGAAATAATGGGAAAATCAACTGGTTGCAGTGGAGGACGTGGAGGTTCTATGCATTTAATTGATAAAGATGTTGGTTTTTTATTAAGCACTGCAATTGTAGCAAATTCTATACCTGTCGCAGCAGGTGTTGCACTATCAAAAAAAATTAAAAAAGAAAAGGGTCTAACATTAGCTTTTTTTGGAGACGGAGCAATTGAAGAGGGTGTATTTTATGAAACAATAAATTTTTCAGTAATTAAAAATTTACCAATTATTTTTATTTGTGAGAATAATAAATATTCTGTTTATTCAAATATGGACGTAAGGCAGCCTAAAAATAGAAAAATTCATAAAATGGTAGAAAAAATTGGAATTAAAAGTTTATTTTCAAACGGCTTAAATGCAATTGAGATATATCAAAAATACTTATATGCCAAAAATTACGTTGAAAAAAAAAATAAACCAATATTTTTAGAGTTTAATACTTATAGATACCTAGAACATTGTGGTCCTTTTAATGACGATAATCTAAAATATAGACCAAAAAAAGAGATTGATTTTTGGAAAAAAAAAGATCCGTTAATTATTTTAGAAAAAAAATATAATAAGATCTTAAATAAAAAAAAAATTGATTATTTTAATAAAAAAATCTCTGAGGAAATAAATTTTAGTTTTAACAAAGCAAAAATAAGTAAATATCCAAAAACCTCTACTAAAGAAAAAGAAATATATGCCTAAATATAAATATATGACTTATGCTGAAGCCATAAATGAAGCTTTGGATTTGTCATTAAAAAAAGATCCTAATTTATTATGTTATGGTCTAGGAGTTTCAGATCCAAAAGAAGTTTTTAATACTACTAGAAATTTACAAAAAAAATATTCATCTAAAAGAGTTTTTGATATACCTTGTTCTGAAAATGCTCTTACAGGTGTAGCAATTGGTTGTGCAATTAAAAAATGCAGAGTTGTAATGACTCATCAAAGATTGGACTTTTCTCTACTTGCTTTAGATCAAATAATCAATAATGCATCAAAATTTTATTATATGTTTAATAAAAAGATTAAAGTACCAATCACTATAAGAATGATTGTTGGCAGAGGTTGGGGTCAAGGTCCTACGCACTCGCAATCTCTTCAATCAATTTTTTCACATATACCAGGATTAAAAGTTGTAATGCCCTCAAATGCAAATGATGCAAAAAATCTTCTAATTAGCAGTATATTTGATGATAACCCCGTAATTTATATTGAGCACCGATGGTTGCATGAGCAAAAGGGAAGGGTAGAAAATGGTTTTAATAAAAGAAAAATTAACAGCGCAAATATTTTAAAAAGGGGTAAAGATTTAACTATTGTTGCAAGTTCTCATATGACAACAGAAGCAAGAATTGCGGAAAAAATTTTGCAAAAAAATAATATATTTGCCGAAATTATTGACTTAAGATCAATTAAGCCACTAGATTTTGAAAAAATAGAAAAATCTGTAAAAAAAACAAAAAGACTAATTGTTATAGACTCAGGATTTTCATTTGGATCAATTGCAAATGAAATAATATCCTCAATAATTATTAAAAATTATAAATTACTAAAATACCAACCTATAAAGATTGCGATGCCAGATTGCCCTGTGCCAACAGGTTTTTCACTTACAAAAAATTTTTACCCTGATTATAAAAAAATTATTTTAGAATGTGAAAAAATGTTTAACAAAAAAATTATTTATAAAAAAATTAAAAAGCAATTACATGACGTTCCAGATAATGAATATTCTGGACCATTCTAACATTAATTATTTTTTATGATGATAGGTAAGTTTACTTTTTATTAAATACTTATAGTTTTTTTGAATCCATTCAATAACATCTTTAATTCCATCATCAATATTAATAGTAGGTTTCCATTTTAAGTTTTTAATTATTTTTCTTGAAGAAAGTTTATAAAACTCATCTTTACCTATCCTATCTTTTTTATAAAAAATATATTTATCAAAATTATTTTTTTTTTAAAAATTTTAATTATTTTTTTTACTAAATCTAGTATTGAGATATAGTCGCTAGTAGAGATATGGTAAGTTTCTCCTGTTTTTCCATATTGTAATATTTTGTAAAGGGCCTTGTTAACGTCGTTTATATGTATGAATGATCTAAATGTTAAACCATTTCCATCTATTGGAACCCTTTTTTTTTTTAATAACATCATTATTGTTTTAGGAACAATTCTATATAATTGTTGATGTGGACCATACACATTTGCTGCTCGAGTAAAAATAATAGGAAATTTTTTATATTTGTTCATTAATTTCATATGAGTATCAGCTGATGCTCTAGATAATGCGTAAGGTGTTGATGGATTAAAAAACGTCTCTTCATTCAATTTTTTTTTATTATCTCCATAAACTTCCGGAGTGCTAAAATTTATAAATTTTTTTAAATATTTTTTTTTTAACAAAAAATTTACAATCTTAACGGTAGATAAAAAGTTGGTTATGTACCAATCTAAAGGTGAGTTCCAACTCTCATTTACCATGCCCTGAGAACTAAAATTTACAATAACAGATGGCTTATATTTGTTTAATAATTTTTTTATAAGATTAAAATTTTTATTTATATCTGCTTTATAAAATTTAAAATTTTTTATATTTTTATTTTTTTTATATTTTAAAAAAACATTTTTATTCTCATTTGACCTACTTATACCAATAATAAAAAGTTTTTTATTAAGTAAATAATTAATAAAATTTGAACCTGAAAAAGAGTTTGAACCAATAACAAGTATATTATTTTTCATAAAATTTATTAATTAATTTTGATATTTTTTTTATTAAACTTGGTTCCAAACCTGGTCCACTGGGTAAATAAAATACTTTCTTTTCAAAATTAAATGAATTTTTAAATATTTTATTTGAATTTTTAATTTTTAAATACCTAACCCTATCGAAAGTTGGGCTGTAAAGTCTTGTTTCTACGTTATGGGATTTTAAAAATTTTACAATTTTATCTCTATTGTTGGAAAGAAACTCATTATATACAGGTCTATCTCCAAATTTTGGATTTATATTGGCTGGATATACAAATTTATTACTTTTTTTTAATAATTTTTTAAAAAGATTAAAATTTTGTAAGTTTTTTTTTAAATCTTTATTGTATTTTTTAAGTTGAGTTATGCCTACAGCTGCATGTATGTCGCTAAATTTAAAATTTCCGCCATATTTATCCCAATTTTTAATATTCTGTATATCGCTAAAACCATGTCTGCGCATTGATAAAATAATTTTTGCCAATCTAGAATTATTTGTTGAGATAAAACCTCCTAATCCAGTAGTAAAAACTTTGGTAATTGATGTTGAAAAAATTCCTGCATCACCAAATGTACCAACAAATCTATTTTTATATTTTACTCCGAACGCCTGAGCCGCATCCTCTATCAAGAAAATCTTATTCTTTTTAGCTATTTTTTTAATTTTATTTATCTCCATAACTCTACCATTCATATATATTGGAAAAATAACTTTTGTTTTTTTTGTAATATTTTTTTCGATTTCAGAAATACTTAATAATGGTCTTTTAGGATCAACATCAACAATAACAGGTTTCAATCCCAATATTTTACAAGAATTAATAATTGAAATCCAACCTATGTTTGGAATTATAATTTCATCATTATTTTTAAGGCCTAATGCCATGAATACTAAAACATTAGCCATGCTCCCACTGCTAACTGAAATTACATGTTTTACTCCAAGAAATTTTTCTATTTTTTTTTCGAATAATCTACAATAACTTGCTGTATCTATTCTTCCAATTTTTATAACCTTGGAGATTTCTTGTTTAATTTTTTTCTTATCTAAAGCTGTGTACCACCAAAGAGTTTTCATAATGAATGAGTATAAATTTTAATTCTGTTTACATACATTTATCATTATTGTAAACAATTCACAAATGAACAGACACAATAATATTTTAAAAAATTTTTATTATAATGGATTTATAACATACGAAATTAATAAAAAAAAATTAATGTTTATCAATAATTTGAAGAAAGAAATTTATAAAAAATTCAAAATTTTTTTTGTAGGAGATAAATTTGAAAATTTTCATAAGTATAACAGCTTTGAAAGCATAAATAGTACAAGAATGAAAATGATTAATTATATAAATACAAGAAAAAAATTAAAAAAAGATATATATTTAGCGCTAAAACCTTTTTTGATTCAATGATCGGGCCTGATGTTGTAGTTCAAAAAAATGTAAATTTAGCAATTCAAATGCCATTTGATGATGAACGGCCACTATTGCACAAAGATACACCTCTTTCTTCAATGCACGAACTAGTAGTTTGGATACCTTTGGTTAATTGCAAAGATAGTATGTGCATGACAATGATCCCAAAAAATAAACATGATCTAATTGATTCTTTATTTAAAAAAAATGATGAAATCTTATTTGAAAAATACTCTAAAAAATATGGAGTTAGAAAAAATATTAAAGTTGGGAACGTGTTAATATTTAATGCAAATAATTTCCACTACGTACCATTAAATACGACAAAATTAACAAGATGGTCATTAAATATAAGATTTAAAAATTTGTTCACTCCTTATGGGCAGAGAAATTTACTAGACTATTATGAAATAATTAATACTTCTTATTTAACAAAAATGAATTCTCATAATACAAAATGAATAAAAATAATTTACTTTTCTGTTATCCAGATACGCTATTTAATAAATTTTTACCTCAAGCTTTGCAGATAAGTATAATAAAAGATTTTATTTCTAAATTTGGGAAAGAAATAAGTTTTTATACTGGAGAAAATCATTTTACTTATAAAAAGCTTGGTTTATTTAAGAAAAAATTAAAAACTAAACCAAAAATAAAAGGATTTGTCTTTTTCAGTTTTATGCAGTTTTGTTATGATAAAAAAAATAATATTAGTACTTTAGAAAATGCTCTGACAAAAAAATATGAAATATATTTTGCTAAAGAAAAATTAATATTAAAAAATATTAATGATTTTAAGAAAAAAAAAGAGGATTTATTCTATTATAAAAAAACTAACTCGGAGATTATTAATATAATTTTGGATTCTTTCTCAACATAATGGAATAATTTTAAAAATATTAATAATTAATTATTTTTTTTTGTAAATATTGTAAATTCTATACTTACACGAGTAAGGCTCGATTCATTAAGACATCCTCCATGTAATAAATTGTCATGAAAGACTACTAATGCTCCAGGTTTGGAGTTGATTTTAAATAATTTTAAATTATTTTTTTCAGGTAAAAAAATAGGTTTATTTTCTCCATCTTTAAATTTATAATCAAAATTATACTTTGATTTCTGGGTATTAGGAATAACACCCAAGCCATTATTTCCCTCACACCATAATGATATCCAAAACTTAATTCTTCTAGAGTTTGGAGGGGTATAATCATTATTAATCTCCCAAAACCATCTATCTGCATGAACGGATCCAATATCTTTTGGACTTTTTGGTCTAACAATACGCCAGTAGATTTCACCGTGACCAATATTATTTTCATCTGATACTTCTGCATCAGTATAAATTTTTTTTATGTTACTAAATAAATCCGTTGATAATATTTTTTTATAATCGTTTAAAGATAATATTCTATTTTTCATTGGCCATAGTTTTTTATGATCAATTTGGTCTGAAATTTTATGATAGTCATAAATTTCTACATGTTCTCGATTATTAAATTTTTTAGGATAGTTAGCGTGTAATACTTTTTTCCAATGTAAATTTACTATAGCTCTTATAACCTCTAAATCCTGAGAAGATATTTCACTTACTACAAAACCCTCTTTAAAATTTAGATTTTCATCTAGTTCTTGTTTTGTAAGATTTAACATTTTAGTTTAAAAGGTTTTCTATAATATGATAATTAAAAAAAATAAAGATTTAATTTTTAAAGCAGCAATTCTTACAAAGTTAAAAAAAAAATTATTAATATCTGATATTAAGTTCAATGAAAATCTAAACAGAGGACAAGTTTTGATTAAAATGTATTATAGTGGCATATGCGGTTCTCAGATAGGGGAAATTAATGGTGTAAAAGGAAAAGATAATTTTTTACCTCATTTATTGGGTCACGAGGGAACTGGTATAATTATAAATAAGAATAAATATGTAAAAAAATTTAAGATAGGAGATAGAGTTATTTTGCATTGGCAAAAAAGTGAAGGATATGATTCTTGTTCTCCAAATTATTTTATGGGTAAAAAAAAAATTAATGCAGGAAAAGTAACTACATTTAATGAATTTGCAGTTGTTTCAGAAAATAGAATAACCAGAATACCCAAAGGTATATCTGAAAAACAGGCTGTTATATTTGGTTGTGCATTAACAACTGGGTTTGGTGCAGTGGTCTATGATGCAAAAGTTAAAAATAACAAATCAATTTTAATATTTGGAGCTGGTGGTATAGGAATGAGCTTAATACAAATTTTGGGACTGATGAAGCCCAAAAAAATAATAATTGTAGATTCCAATATTAATAAAAAAAAAATTATTAAAAAATTTAACCAAAAAGATTTTATTCTTTTCAAAAATAATGACTTCAGTAAACTTAAAGAAAAAATTTTAAATAAGAATAACGGTAATTATTTTGACTATGTTTTCGATACAACGGGTAGTGGGAGGATAATAGAACTAGGTCTCGAGCTTATGTTAAAAAAAAGTAAATTAATATTATTAGGAGTGCAAAATTTTAAAGAAAAGATTTCATTTAATACTTTGCAAATAGTTCTTGGCAAAAAAATAATTGGAAGTACTGGTGGTAACGTTAATCCTACTAAAGATATTCCGCTAATTTATAAACTAATAAAAAAAAATAATATAAATTTGAATAATTTTTATAATAAAATTTTTAAATTGTCTGAAATTAATAAAGCAATTAAGTATATGTTGAAAAAAAAATCTTATGGAAGAATATTAATTAAATTTTAATTATGAAATATAAAAAAGTTATTATCACAGGAAAATTTAATGTAATTCACGCAGGTCACTTACGTATATTAGAGTTTGCTAAAAAAATTTCAGAAAAATTAATAGTAGGTGTTCTTAGTGATAAATTAGCAAAAGACGAAGCTTTTATAAGAGATAAAATAAGATATTTAAATATTAAGTCGATAAAATTAATTGATGAAGTATATTTAATTAGAAATTCAATAGAGAGCTTTATTCAAAAAATCAAGCCAGATGCCGTGATTAAGGGATTTGAATATAAGAATAAATTTAATATTGAAAAAAAAGTTATAGAAAAAATTGGTAGTAAATTAATTTTTAGCTCTGGAACTGCAAACTTGTCATCTGCTGATTTATTAAAAAAAGAATTCTCCTCTAATTATATGACTCAAATTAATGCTGATAATGATTATCTTAGAAGATATAAAATTAGCAAAGATAAAATTAAAAATACTATAAATTTATTTAAAGGTCTTAAAGTGCTAGTTATTGGTGATACAATAATTGATGAATATCAGGCATGTGAGAGTATTGGAATGTCTAGAGAAGACACATCTATAGCAGTTAAGCCAATTGAAAAAAGAAGGTTTTTGGGTGGTGCAGCAATTTTAGCTGCCCATGCATCCTCATTAGGGGCAAAAACAAAATTTATCAGTGTAATAGGCGATGATGGTGAAAATAAATTTTTAAAAAAAAATTTAGAAAAAGAGGGAGTATTTGTTAATTTAATTAAAGATAAATCTAGAATAACTACAAAAAAAGTAAGATTTAGATCTGGCAATACTACCTTACTAAGGTTTAAC
>MDTG01416699.1_pt1 | contig 16849 bp, 16 predicted proteins | sample 811421 | NCBI WGS metagenome assembly MDTG01 (sample SAMN05326645, study PRJNA326480) | marine metagenome | isolation source: seawater | place: Pacific Ocean: South East | collected 2011
ACAAATAAAAGTAAACCTAGGCTATATGAAAGAAAAAATAACTATGGTTGGTTTAGCAAGTGGACTTGTTTTAGGTAATTTAGGTTTTACACATTGTTGTATAGAAGATGTTGGAATATTAAGATCAATTCCAAACTTAAAAATTATTTCTCCTTCTGATAGCTTAGAGACTATAAAGGCAATTGAGGCTTCTTTGAATGATCAAAGTAGTTGTTATATCAGACTAACTGGAGGTTCAAATAATCCAATAATAAATAAAAAAGATTATGATTTTAAAATTGGAAAATCAATTTTATTAAATGAAGGTAAAGATATATTAATTATTTCTGCTGGATCAATTTTAAATGAATGTATCGAAGTAGCACAAATTTTGAAAAACGAAAATTTAAGTGTAACAATAATTAATATGCATACAATTAAACCATTAGACGAAGAAGCAATTATAAAACATGCTAAAAATAAAAAATTGATTGTAACGATAGAGGAACATAATATTATTGGTGGCCTAGGATCTGCAGTTGCTGAAACAATTTCTAAAGATAGCGAGACTCCAAAATTATTGAGACTTGGAGTACAGGATAATTATTCTAAGAGCGGCTCATATAAATATTTAAAAAAAATTAATAGACTTGTTCCAGAAAAAATTATAGAAGATATTAAAAAAAATTTTTAATGAGCAATTTAGAAGCATATAAATCCGCATTCGTTGAAGGACTGGGTATAGATGAAAGCAAAGTTGAAGAAACATTAAAATATAATGATATACCTGAGTGGGACTCGATTGGTCATATGACATTGATTTCAAATTTAGAGGAAAAGTTCAAAATTACCATTGAGACGGATGATATAGTTGATTTTAGCTCATTCAAAAAAGGTAAAGAAATACTGAATAAATATAAGATAAAGATTTAAATATTCTTATAACAAAATATATATCTTTACCGTTCATTAAATGAACGTTAATGTATAAATTGTGAACTTGCAAAAAAAAACAGACGAGGAGCATTTTAAAATTTTAAGAAAAATAGGTAGTAAGTCAGAGCTATCTCAAAGAAAAATGGCTAAAGAATTAGGTTTTAGCCTAGGAAAACTAAATTATTGCCTTAAAGAATTGCAGAAAAAAGGTTTGATTAAAATTCAAAACTTTAAAAAAAATAAAAGAAAAATCAATTATTTTTATATTTTAACTCCAAAAGGTATTTCATCCAAAACGTTACTGACTATTAATTTTATGAAAAAAAAAATGCAAGAATACGATGAGCTTAAAATGGAAATAGAAAAGGATAACCTGCAAAAAATGAATAAAAAAAATCAAAATATTAATAGCAAAATAAAAAAAATTGATTACGAATTACTATGAAAAAAATTGGCCATAATAGATCCCCAATTCCTTTGGATCCAAAAGAGACAATTAAAAAGAATATTAATAGAAGGAAATTAATAGTTGATGATGGAATTAAACATTATGATGGTTTGCCACTGCCAACTTGGATTGAATTAAGTTTAATAGATGTTTGCAATAGAACTTGCTCTTTTTGTCCAAAGGCAGACGAATCTATAGCACCAGACACTTATATGAAAATGAGTAGAAAACTAATTGATAAATTACATAATGATTTAAAGAAAATTGGTTATAACGGGTCAATTGCACTATGTGGATATGGAGAACCATTATTACATAAAGACATTGAATATATTACTCAAAAACTTTCCAAAGTATCAAATGTAGAAATTGTTACTAATGGGGATGTTTTAAATTCTAAAATGTTAAAAAAACTTTATGACGCAAAAGCTGGCAGATGTTTAATAAGTATGTATGACGGACTAGAACAAATAGAAAAATTTAAAAAAATAATTAAAAATTCAAAGGTACCAGAAGATTTTGTAATACTTAGAGATAGATGGTATGATGATTCTCAAAATTTTGGAGTAAAACTTACAAATAGAACAGGGACTGTAAAAATTGGAAATCAAATAGATAATTCTATTCATGGTATCTGTTATTATCCTACTTATCAATTTTTAATAGATTGGAATGGAGATGTATTTTTATGCCCACAAGACTGGCAAAGAAGAAGAGCAATGGGAAATATGATGCAAGAAAGTATTTTTGAGATATGGAAAGGTAACACCATGACAAAGTTCAGAAAAAATTTATTGAATGGTAAACGATGTGACAAACCATGCTCTGATTGTAATGCAGATGGTACACTTTTAGGACAAAACCATGCCAAAATATGGAGACATTTATATAAATAAAATGAAATATAAATTATGAAAAATACAGTTTGTATTTTTTTTTCAGGCTTAGAATTAGAAAAAATTTTTTTGATTTATGAAGAGTTGATTACAAGTTTACCAAAAAAATTCGAAAAATTTTATTTTGTAAATTTTTATAAAATTCAAAACAAAAAAAAAAAATACGATTTGAATCATGAATTATATGAAAAAAAATATAATATTAAAATTATTTGTCCTGAAAATCAAAGTGAATTCAACCATTTTTTAGAAAATAGATTTATATTAGCATTTGATAATCTTGGTAAAAGCTTTGATTATTTTAAAATAAGATTTTTAGTTAATAAAAAGAATATAAGACTAATTTTATTTCAAAATATTGGTTATTTTAGCAATCAAACTACTCTAGAAAAGAATATTTCATTAAAAAATTGGTTTTATATTCAAAAAAGAATTTTTACAAAAAAAATCTTTAGATTTTTTGTATATTTAAAATTATTTTCTTCAATTTATTTATATTTTGAATGTAGAAAAGATATTGTTGAAAACTGTTTAAAAAATGAAAAAAAATATTTAAACAAAAATAATTTGTTTAATTATCTATATTTTGAAAATACTATAAAAATTAATAGTAGATCATATGACAAATTTATTAAAAACATAAATAATATAAGTGATGAAAAAATTATTTTTATTGATGGTAATTATAAACACCTAGATGTTCTTTACAGAGAAAATATCGACTTAGAAAAAATAAAGATAAAATATTTTGAAAAATTATCTAATTTTTTAAAAGATATACAAAAAACTATTAATAAAGAAGTAATTATATCTTTGCATCCAAGTTCAAATTTAGAAGAGTACAAAAAACTCTTAAGTGATTTTAAATTAAGTCAATATAGTACAGAAAAAAATATTTATTCATCTTATATTGTAATTTTTCATGAGTCTAGCTCGATAGATACAGCAATCTTTTTAAAAAAAAGAATCATTTCTCTTAAAACTGATTTATTTGGAGAATATTTCTTAAATAGAATAAAAAAATATAATCAAACTCTTGATTTGTTATCAATAGATTTAAATGATGAGTTTAATTTTGATAAAAAATCTTTAGAAGAAAAAACACAAATTAATGAAAAGAAATATGATAATTATATAAATAATTATTTGAAGTCAGATGAAAATGAACTAGGTTCGATTAAGGTTTATAAGACTTTAGAACAACATTTTAATTTATTAAATAAAAGTAATGACAAATAGAATAGTACTAAACGAAAGATACCAAAATACTGATTTTTTTATTCAAAATGCAGTTGGTGATGAAATTTTTATTAAAAATAAAAAATTTTATGACCTCTCTTTTTGTAGTGGTGTTTTAATTTTAGGTCATGGCAATAAGATATTAAAAAACACTTTAAAAGATTATAGTAAAAAAAATATTTCTATATTTGCTCACCCAAATATATTTGCAGAAAAACTTGCAAAAAAAATAAAATTTTTTTTCCCCAGTTTTAATAAAATAGTATTTTGCAATTCAGGTACAGAAAGTGTAATTAAAACCTTAAGAATATGTAAATCTATAAATAATAAAAAGTTAATTGTATCAGTCACTGGTAGTTGGCATGGATCAGTAGATCAGACACTGTATTCACCCGACAAAAAACTCAAACCACAACCCATTTCTGCAGGGTTAAGTATAGATCAAAAAAAAAATCTTAGATTCATTCCTTATAACGATATTAAAAAAACTAAAAATATTTTAGATAAAATTAAAAAAAACGTAAATTGCATTATTGTAGAGCCAATAATGGGATCATTTCCAAGTCACAAAAGTGAAAATTATTTAAAATTTTTATACAAATATTGTAATAGAAATAAAATTTTATTAGTATTTGATGAGATTATTACGGGGTTTCGTTCAGAGAAAGGCTCTGTTCAAAATAAGTTAAAATTAAAACCTGATATTACAATAATTGGAAAAGTACTTGGTGGTGGTTTTCCTATAGGAGCAATTGGAATAACAAAAAAAATAAGTAATTTAATTAAAAAAAATTCAAAAAAAGTTATATTTGGAGGTACTTTTTCAGCCAACTCATTTTCAATTTATGCAGGGCTAAATGTATTAAATTTTATTCAAAAAAATAAAAATTTGATTAAAAATTTAATAATAAAATCTAAAAAATTTGAAAATAGGATTAATAGTTTTATTAAAAAAAATGAAATTGATGCATGGGTTTATAGGTACGATACATTAATAAGACTAGTATTTTCAAAAAAACAAATAAAAAGTAGAGTTCAAAGAGACTTTCTAGAAAAAAATAAAAGTTTAAAAATCAAAAATTTTAAAAAATTCTTATTTAAGAATAAAATATATTATCCTCCAAGTGGAATTATATTTTTCTCTAATGCTTCTAAAGACAAAAATATTGAGTATATAATTAATTCTTTCTGCCAAGGTTTGTATAAATATTTCAAAAAATAAACTTAATTTACTCCCCTTAAATACTGATTTGGTATTTTAAATTTATAATTATTTTTATTCTTTTGAAGCCAGTTTGGATCAAGCAAAAATTTTCTTCCAACAGAGACAAAATCACACTTTCCTTCAGAAATTATTTTTTTTATAAAACTTAAATCATTTAAAAGACCCGAAGTTCTAACTTTAATAGTAGATTTCCCCTTTATCTTTTCTGCTAAATTTACTCTAAAACCTTTATAAGATTTAAGTTTTGTCTTTGATTTGATTCCTCCACTAGATACACAGACATAATCAAATCCTATTTCTTTTAGCTTGTTAGCAAGATAAATACTATCTGATATTCCAATACCTTTTGGCATATGATCTGTTGCTGTGATCCTAGCTCCTAATATTCTATCTTTGGGCCAAATTTTTCTTACATTGCTTCCAATTTCTAACAATAATTTTGCTCTATTCCTTAAGTTGCCCCCATATTTATCTTTTCTAATATTTGATATTGGTGAAAAAAATTCATGTAATAGGTAACCATGAGCCATGTGAATTTCTAAACATTCGAGTCCTACTCTTTTTGCTCTTTGAGCGCAATTTTTATAATCTTTTTTCAACTTATTTATTTGATTAATATTCATTTCTTTTGGTGTGGGCCAATTTTTATCTTTCTTTAAAGGTGAGGGCGCTAGCGTTGTCCACTTTTTTTGTTTTGTATTTAGAGGAGCATTAGTTTTTATCCATGGCACATTTGCAGATCCCTTTCTTCCAGAGTGAGAAATTTGTAATCCAATAGGAATATTAGAAATTGTCTTCAAGTATTTTATTAATTTTTTAAAATTTTTTTCATGTTGATTATTATAAAGACACATATCTTTATGTGTAATTTTTCCAACTTTATTTATAGAAGTGGACTCTATCATTAACATTCCCGCACCAGATGTAGCTAATTTACCTAAATGTTGATAATGCCATTTACTAGGAGAACCATTTATTGAAGAATACTGACACATAGGAGAAACAACTATTCTATTTCTTAGCGTAACATTTTTTAATTTAAATTTTTTAAATATCATATTTACAAACGACAAACTCATTATGTGGATGAAATATAGCTCTTCTGTATGCCCAGTAAGTTTCAATAAATAGCTTATTTAAAGCTTTACCATGTTTTGGCAAATGTGGCACTCCATCTGTATCGATCATGGAATTAAATGGAGTTGCAAATCTTAACCACTCTCCTTTTTTTTGTTCTTTGTAGTAAAGTCTTGCATTTAAAGCAATATCAGGCTTGACTAAAGAAAATTTTTTTTTTTTTATTTTTTTATAAATTTTTTCTAAAGTTGTAGCCTTTTTAAAGCCTAAACTTCTAACCTTTATTTTGTAAAGTTTTACTGAATTTCTAGATAATTTAATATTATTTTTTTTGTTTAAATAAATATTTTCTATCCATGGACTAAGCAAAATTCCCTTTTTTTTTAAATATTTAATTTCTTTTAATATACTTTTTCTACTAGATGGTTTAATAGTTTTCCAAACTTTAATCATAATTAATTAGTATTATATTATAAAAATAAAAAAAGTTTAAAATTTGTATTTATTTAGATAATAACTACTAATATGATATAAGATTGAATTTTGTATAATATAGGAGCAAAAATGTTTGATAATTTACTAAATGAAAAATTTGAAGTAAATTTTCATAATAATACAAATTGTTATGCTTTTGAAATACCAAATTTTTTAAATGATGAACAATACGAACAAATAAAAAAAAACATTCCCTCTTTTGAAAAAGAGGACGCAAAATTATTAAACGAAAATTTTTCTGATGAAAATAACCAGCATCAACTTAAAGTCTATATTAATGAGTTAAATAAAGAAGTTTATTCAAAATTTATTACAAACAATCCAGTATTAAATGAATTTTCACAAATCTTTAAACATCCGAAAATGAATAATTTTTTTTTTAAAAAATTTTACTCTGAAATCTTAAGATCTAGAAAATATGATCCAAAAAACTTATTAAAACTAATTTTAAGAAAAAACAGAACAGTAAACGAAAAAAAAAATTCTTTTTTAGATAAGTTAATTTATAACGATATTTATACAACTTTTGAAATTGCTTATATGTTTAATGGAGCTCAGTCTTTCCCTCACACAGATGGTATGAAAAAAATACTTAGTTTGTTATTATATTTTCCTGACGACAACATACCAGAAGAGAAGATTGAAAAATTAGGGACTAGCTTTTATGATTCTAATGAATTTAATTTAACAGGGTTAGGAAAAAATAAAGTAAACTCTTTCCAAGATTCTAAAAAATTTAAAGATAGAAATAACATTATAAATACTTTTCCATTTAAAAAAAAAAATCTTTATGGTTTTATAAAAAGTCATAAATCATGGCATTCAGTAGAACCTTTTAATATTAGTAACAATTTTGTTAGAAAAAATATAAATATAAATATGCTTCTAATATAATTAATAATTTTAATGAAATTTAAAGAAAAGATTTATTTATTTTTAAAAAAAAATCTCTCAAAAAAAGCTAAACATTATTTGTATACTATTTTGCATTTAAAAAATAATTTAAAAATAAATTTACCTAAGTGGCTTTTTAGGTTTTTAATTACAAATATCTATGATCGAAATAATAAAAAAATTTTTTCTATGAGAAATTTTGGTGGCTCTACAATATCCAGAGGTTTCAGTATGTTTAGGACAGATCCAGAAGTTTGTGAATGGATAGACAGTTTTAATAATAACTCGTCTATGGCTGATGTTGGAGCAAACGTTGGTCTTTATTCACTTTATGCTGCAAAAAAGGGACATAAAGTTTTTGCATTTGAGCCTGAATCTTTAAATTTTGCATGTTTGAATTTAAATATTTCTGACAATCAATTAAATGATAAAATTATGGCTTTTCCACTAGCCATAAATGATGAAAACAAAATATCTTCGCTTAATTTATCTAAAATGAAATTTGGTGGTTCAGGAAATTCTTTTGATAGAAAAATAACAGATAGTGGAAATGAATTTAAACCTTTCTATAATCAGGGCTCTGTTTCATTTTCACTCGATTATGTATCTGAGAAATTTAATTTTTATCCAGAAAATATAAAAATTGATGTAGATGGCAATGAATTAAAAGTTATTAATAGTATGTCTCATTTACTCAAAAATAATCTTCTTAAATCTATATGCATTGAACTTAATCCTATATTTGAAGAACATGCTAAAGTTTTTGAAATTTTAAAAGATAATTTTAATGATTATAAAAAATATCAATGGTACGAAGGTCAAGAAGTATTTAATTATATATTTAAAAGATAAAAAATTATATGTTATACAAAAAACGGTTTAAAATTATTTTATCAGTGTTTTAAAAATTGAAAAATTATATCTCAAAAATTCTTTATATACTTCCAAAAAATTGGATAAAAAGTATTTTTTATATTTCTATTCTTACATTATTTAATGCTGCATTTGAACTTTTTGGAATTGGACTTGTTATTCCATTCTTGTCAGCTTTTCTTGGTGAAACAAGTACAGTGATCGACAATATACCATTTATTAAAAATATGGAAAAAGAAGTTTTAATTTTATTTTTTATACTTATTTTTTTAATAATTTTTATTTTCAAAAATTTATTTTTTCTTTTTTTTCAAAAAATAAAAATAAATTTTTCATATGATTTAGCTAAGGAAGTAAGTACAAAATTATATTTAAGATATCTTAAAAAAAATTATATTTTTTTTACTTTAAGAAATACTTCAGAATTAATTAGAAATACAAATGCAGAAACTCATTTATTTTCTTTTGGAGTTATGGTTCCAATTTTGACACTAATTTCAGATTTAATAATTTTTTTAACGATATTAATTTTTTTGATTTTTTATAATCCGCTTGCAACTTTAGTTGCCGCAGTAGTAATGATTTTGTTTGGATTTCTAATGATTATATTTCAATTAAGCAAACTAAAATTATATGGAGAAATAAGACAGGAGCATGCAAATTCTTTATTAAAGTTAGTGACTGAAAGTATTGGTAATATAAAAGAAATTATCTTATCGAGTAATCAAAAATTTTTTGTAAATAAATTTTTACATCACAATGAAGAAAACGCGAAAGCTGGAAAAAAAAGAGATTTTTTTTATATTTTGACAAGGCCTGTTTTAGAGGTTTTAACAATTTTGATGTTTTTAATTTTAGTTTATATTTTAATTAATTTTGGAAGTACTTCATCTGAAATTTTTATAATCTTAGGTGTATTTTCTTTTGCCTCAATTAAATTGGTTCCTACAATAGGTAACATTATGAAAGGCCTGCAAGGATTAAGATATAACAGTGTTGTAGTGGATGTGATTTATAATGAAATGATAAGCAAAAGTACTGATTACGATTTAAATTTAAATCCTCCAATTTCAAATGATAAAGAACCTTTAGAATTTAGAAAAATCAAATTTACAAATGTAAGCTATTCTTATCCAAAAAGTTCTTCAAACATTTTTGAAAAAATAAATTTAGAAATAAACAAAGGTGATAAAATTGGATTTGTTGGTCAAAGCGGAAGTGGTAAAACAACTTTAATAAATTTATTCACAGGATTAATTGAACCAACAGAAGGAATAATTGAAATTAACGAAAAGAGCATAAATGAAATTATAAAAAAATGGCAAAATAGCATTGGATATGTATCACAAAATGTATATTTGGCAGATGAATCAATTTTATTTAATATAACTCTAAATAAAGTTGGAGATGATATTGATATGGATAGAGTAAATCATTTAATTGAAATTTTAGATTTAAAATCTCTTGTAAGCTCTAAAAAAAATGGATTAAAAACACCTGTAGGAGAAAAAGGAATAGCTGTATCAGGTGGCCAAATGCAAAGACTAGGTATAGCCAGAGCTCTTTATAATAAGCCAAAAATTTTAATTTTAGATGAAGCTACAAATGCTTTAGATTTAGAGACTCAAAATAGAGTTTTAGAAAGTATATACAATGAGATGTATAATCTGACGGTAATATCTGTATCTCATGATAAAAATTCATTAAAACATTGTAAAAAGATTTTTTCTGTTAAAAAAAATGAATTAATAGAAAATAATTATAAAGATTGAGAAAATTTAATTTGAACTCAGAATTAAAAAATAAAATTATAAATTTAAAAAGATGGCTTACCTTAAAAGAAATAAATTATATTGAAGATCAAGATTTAAAAAAAAAGTCCTGGTTAAAATGTGGTGGAATTGCCAAATTATTTATCGAACCTGATAATATTGAAAAAGCTGAAATTTTAGGCAAATATTTAGTTGAGGAAAATATATTTTATTATCCCGTGGGAAATCTTAGCAATACATTAATTAGAGATGGTGAAATTTATTCACCAATAATTAATTTAAGAAAGATTGTTAATCCAATAATTCAATTAAATAATGATGATTCTGAAATGATCTCGGTTCAGGTATCCTCAGGTTTAACAATTTTTAAATTTGTAATGTATGTTGTAAATAATTTAAAAATTTCTGGTCTAGAAGGAATGATAGGAATACCAGGAACTATAGGAGGAGCCATGATAACTAATGCCTCTTCATATGATTCATGTATTTCTGATTATTTAGATAAAGTTAAATATGTTAATAAGAAAGGTGAAATTATTTCAATATTTAAAGATGATGTAAATTTTGGATGGAGAAGTTCTATTTTTCAAAAAATGGACAACTTTCTTATAACTGAGGTTTTTTTTAATTTTCCAAAGAAAAATATTAAAGATAACCATGAAATTCAAAAAAGAATAAATTATGTAAAAAATCATAGAGAGATGTACCAAGAAAAAAAACTTCCAAATTTAGGAAGTCTCTATGCAACAAAAAACCTTTATTCCGATCTAAGCAAATTATCAATTCCACTCTTAGTCCTTTATTTGATGTATATTTCTGGAACTAAATTTATTTATTTGTTTTTACATCATAAAAATCTTTTAAGATTTAGAAAATTTATAGTAAAACTTTACTGTTTATATTTCAAAATATACAAGAAGAATTTTTCCATGTCTGATAGAACAATTAATTGTTTAGTAAATATGGGTTCAGATAATGCAAATGAGGCAATATCAATTATTCAAATTTTGGAGAAAAAAATTAAAGGAAGAATTAGACTTGAAAACATAATAGTAAGAGATTTAGAATGATTAGTAGAATTATATTTTTAATTATTAAATTTTTCACAAGTTTTTTAAAAAAATTTAATTTAGATAGACTTATATTCGATAAAATATTCTTTTATATCGGCTTAAATCAAATATCAGAAAATAGAAAAATATATAATGATGTAAAAAACATCCAAGAAGTAGATCTCAAAATATTTTCTCAAAATGGTGAAGATGGAATCATTGATTATTTGATGAGTAAACTTAAACTTATTCCTAGTTCAACAAATTTCATTGAAATTGGAGTTGGGGATTATAGAGAGTCAAATACCAGATTTATTTATAATAGATTTCATCCTAAAGGACTAATTGTAGATTGTATGGATAATATGGAGTCAAAAGTAAAACCACATATAAATTTATGGAAAGGAGATCTTAGAGTTTGTAATACACGAGTTAATTCAAAAAATATTAACGAAATTATAAAAAATAACTGTGATTTTCAGATTGATTTATTCAGTATAGATATTGATAGTGTAGACTATTGGATTATAAAAGAATTAAAAAAAAATATTTCAAAGATCTTTATTGCTGAATTTAATCCAGTTTTTGGTCCAGATTTAAGAGTTACTGTACCAAACATTGATAGTTTTGATAGAACAAAATATCACTATTCCAATCTATGCTATGGAATGTCACTTAGAGCACTAATCGAATTAATGGACGAAAAAAATTATTATTTTATCGGGACAAATTTACAAAAAATGAATGCTTTTTTTATTTCCAAGGATTTCGAAAAAGAAAATTTCTTTAAAAATATAATTATCAATGAATATAAAAACTACACTAACTCTAATGTAAGAGATAGTAGAGATAAAAACTATAATTTAAATTTTTTGTCTGGTTCAAATAAAATAAAAGAAATATCTGATTGTGAAGTAATTAATCTTGAGAGCAATAATCATGACTTAGTCAAACTAAAGGATTTATTATAATTTTAAATAATCAATTTATATGCTTACTAAAATTTACACTTATAACTTTACTAGTAATTATGGAGCAATACTTCAAGCATTTAGTTTAGGTAATTATTTGAATTCAGTTTTAAATTCAGAAGTGTTTTTTAGTTCTTATCACCCTGCAGAGCTTAAATATCATGAATTTTTAAGTCCTATGATTTCGAAAAAACCAAGTAAAGCTTTGGGTCACTTAAAAAAAAATATAAAAATTATTCTTTGGCGTAATTACTATTTAAAACGACTTATAAAAAAAAAAAATGCACAAGACCAAAGAATGTATTCTATATATGGAAGTGATGAAATTTGGAATTTTCTTAATCCCTATTATGGTTTTTCAGATTATTATTTTGGCAAAGAAAAATACGGAAAAAAAATTGCTTATGCAGCAAGTATTGGAAAGGCAACATTTCAAGATTTAAATGATCATCAAAAACAAAAATTAATTGTTTTATTAAATAATTTTCATTCTATATCTGTAAGAGATGACAATACAGCAGAATTTGTAAATAAATTAATAGGAAAGACTCCCGAAATTGTAGTAGACCCAACTTTGTTATCAAATCCAATTTTTTTTAGTTCAAGCAATAAAATTAACAGTAAAAAAAAATATGCAGCAATATATGGATTAAATTTTAGTAAAGATGAAATAGAAAAAATAAAAAAATTTTGTGAAAAAGAGAATTTAGAATTAATATCAGTTGGTTACTTTAACTCTTGGATTAGAAATAATAAAATAGGAATTAACCCATCAGAATTCTATGAATATATTAAAAAATCTTCTTGTGTTTTTACTTCAATGTTTCATGGTATAGTTTTATCAATAAAATCAAATAGAAATTTTTGGTATACAGTTGATCCAATCAGAAGATACAAAGTGAGACATATTATTTCAAAATTTAATTTGGAAAGTAGAAACCTTTCTTCTGCCAAAAATCTTGAAGGGAACATTGATTTTGAGAAAATTAATCAATTACTTGATAAATGGATAAAACAAAGTCAAAACTTTTTAATTAATTCTGTAAGCAAATAAAGTGAAAATTATTTTTTCAAATACTATTTTTTTTGAACAAAAAACTGGTGGAATATCAAGGTATTTTGTTAATTTGTTAGAGTATCTAACAAAACAGAAAGTTAAATCTTTAATTATTGCTCCATTAAGTAAAAATTTATATTTAAAAAATTTAAAAAAAAATAAAATTTCTTTTTATATAAATAGATTTCCCAATTGGAGAATTTTGCAAAAAATTAACAATTTTTTTTTTAAATATATTTCATTTAAATATAGACCCAATATAGTTCATGAAACATATTATAATAAGGAAAATTTAGAATTTTTTAAAAATAAAATTAAAATTATAACTATTTATGATTTAATACATGAAAAATTTAAAAAAAAATATTCAAATAGAAAGGTACCAAATAAAATAGATATTGTTCATTATTCAGACCATTTTATTTGTATTTCAAAAAAAACTCAAAAAGATTTTATTAGCTATTATAAAATTTCACCAAAAAAAACTTCTGTTGTTTATCTTGGTGCAGATCATTTAAAAAAAAAATTTAAAAAATTTAAAAAAATTAGACCCATAAATGAAAAATATATTTTATTTGTTGGAGCAAGAGATAGATACAAAGATTTTAAAGTCTTAGCTAAATCTATTAATTCATCAAATAAATTAAAAAATTACAAAATTGTCTGCTTTGGTGGAGGTAGATTTACTAATAAAGAATTAAAGGATTATAAAATTGGTGAAAATTTTATAAATATTGATGGTGATGATTTACTATTAAGAAATTTATACTTATTTGCTGAAGTATTTATAAATACTTCAAGTTACGAAGGTTTTGGATTACCAAATTTAGAAGCTATGAGTTTAGGCTGCCCAGTTATCACTTCTGATTTTGAGGTTTTCCGAGAAGTTGGAAGTAGTTCTTGTTTATATTTTAAAATGAAGAATCATAAAAGTTTAAAAAACCAAATATATAAAGTTCTTTATAAACCAAATATAAAAAAAAAATTAATTTTGAGTGGTTATAAAAGATCAAAAAAATTTACTTGGGAAAATTGTGGAAAAAAAACTATAAAAATTTATAAATCTCTTTTAAAATAATCTATAAAAGCTTTTTAATTTTTTTTAATTTTCTGTTATCACCCCAGAAACTTTTACCTTCAAAATCATTTTTATTTTTTCCTTTATAATTTATTTTTTTTAAATTTTCTTTATTTTTAATATTTTTTAAAACAAATTCCTTTATAGTAATACCTCTACCTGTGCATATATTTACAATTCCGAACTCTCTATTAAGTAAAATTATATTTGATAAAATTGAATTAAAATCTTTTGTTGAAACAAAATCCCTTATCAATTTTCCCGCTATCTCTAACTTTTGTATTTTATTTTTTTCTAAATCTTTTATTAATGTAAACAAAGTTTTCCTTTTATTATTTTCTCCATATACAAAAAATGGTCTTAGCCAGGAATATTTAAAAGAATATTTTTTTTTTAAGATCTGTACACTTTTGAGCAAATTTAGCTTTGCTTTTGCATAAGGAATAATAGGCTTAGCATTGTAATCTTCACTTATTTTCCCATTTATTTTTCCATATTCATAACAAGTTCCTATGCCTATAAAGTTTTTAAGACCATTTTTTATTAGATTATTTATAAACCTTTTTTGTATTTTAAACGTTTTAAAATGATTCCTAGTTTTGTAGTTTGGTATATCTGGCCATGCGAGATTAACAACTATATCAGGGTAATCAAGGTAACTAAAAAAGTTCTTTTTATTTTTTCTTATATCTAATTTTTTCCAATTTAAGCTATATTTATTTTTAATATTTTTTATATTTCTATAAGTAGGAATTATTTTTATTTTTTTTTTCTTTAATTGTAATAATAAATCCTGACCAATTGAACTATTTCCTCCAACCACAACTACTTTAAGTTTATGAGCCATTTTTTTATTTGTTTAAACTAAATTTTTTTAAAACTGCATCTAAACCATAACCAAAAAAAATTGATAAATAAATTAAGCATGGTGTGAATAATCTGGTTTTTCCATACCAACCTACAATTATATAATAGTACAATATAGAAAGCAGTATCAACAAAGTTATTTTTAGCTTCTTTCTGTAGATTTGAACTAACCCTATAAAACAAATTGTATAAATAAAAAGTGTATAAATTATTCTTATGGGTATCAATTGTTTGTGTTTTTCGCTAAAACTGAAATCACCAATAATTTTTGAAGAATAGTTTTTGTAAAATTCATAGTCATAGTAAACAAAAAAAGAATTTATTACAGTAAAGTGAATAAAGCCGTTAATTACTTTTTTTAAAGTTAAAAACAGATTTTCAAATATGATCTCATATGCTCTTTGGTTAAGATATTTATAAAATCTAATTCTGTCTTTTTCGTCTATTATAGCTATGCCAATTTCGTAGGGTGAGTTTATGTTCTCATAATTTTTATAATCTATTTGTGGTAAATTATTTTTTATCCAAATCAAAGAACTCTTTACTTCCGACTTATTTACCTCAGTTATTGAAAGGTTATTTGATTTTATCAATATTTCTTTTGCAAAATATTTATATACTCCATACTTTGCTTCAGTTGGCATAACATAAAAAACTCCTGCCCTTTTGAAATTGTGAAATCCAAGAATTAAACAAATTATCAAATATGGTAAAAAAACAAGAGTAATTTTTTTTAATTTACTATTTTTTTTTTCTATAAGTAAATATATTAATATTATTATTATATAAAACATACCAGCTGATCTTTGCAAAAATAATAATCCTAGAAGTAATCCAATAATTATATACTTGGAATTTTTTTCATCTCGAATCAATAAGGTTCCAAATAATAACAATTGGATTGAAAAATAAAATGACTCAGTCCAAAATGATGAGTGGTATTGAAAAATTGTAGGTTCAATACACAAAAAACAAATTATAAAAAAACAAATTTGTGGACTTATAAAATTTATAATTTGTTTATAAAAAAAATACACAGAAATATAATATAAGAAAGATTGAGCAAATAAGAATAAGAATTTTCCTCCAATAGCAAATTTATTATTCTTCCAATCTTCAATAATATTGAAATCTGTTAGGTATGAATAAATTGCTATTAGTCTCTGTGGTAAGGGTTTGGTAAATACTTCTTCACCAGCAGTAAAAATTGGTGTCCCATTTTTAATTTGTTCTAAAATAATTGCAGCTTTAAGCCAATGAGCGCCAGTTTCTTCTTTTAGCATTATGTGTGTATATCCATCTAATTGATATGTGTCGTAAGCACTAATAAAAAATAAGCTTAATAAAACTGATAGAATAAAGGATATTGCAATTATAACATTTGTTATAAATTTTTTGTTTAACATTTTTATTTTAAAAAATTATTTATTTGATTGCATATAAAATAAATATCCTTCTTTTTTAAATCAAAATACGATGGAAGGTATAAGCCATACTTAGATATATATTCTGAATTTTTAAACTTTTCGTTTCTTACTTTTAAGAATTTTTTAAGAATTTTTTGTTTATTCATTGGAAAAAAAAATGGTCTTGTTTGTACTCCCACTTTGCCTAATTTATTAGAAAGTTGTTTAGCTAAAATCTTATTTTTTAAAATCAATATACCAACTACCCAATAAATATTTATTGACTTTCCTTCAACTGGTTTTTTAATAAAAATATTTTTATTTTTTGACAATAATTTAAAATATAATTTACCTATATATATTTTTTTTTTTATTACATTATTAATATTTTTAAGCTGACTTAATCCCATCGCAGCTTGAATATTTGTCATTCGATAATTCCAACCAATATCAGTATGATTAAATCTATCTTTTATTCCAAAACAAAGGTTTCTTAAATCTTTACATTTTTTAAAATATTTTGGATTATTTGTAGAAATCATTCCACCTTCTCCAGTTGTAATATGTTTATTTGCATAGAAGCT
>MDTG01098369.1_pt1 | contig 16848 bp, 13 predicted proteins | sample 811421 | NCBI WGS metagenome assembly MDTG01 (sample SAMN05326645, study PRJNA326480) | marine metagenome | isolation source: seawater | place: Pacific Ocean: South East | collected 2011
TAATTAAATTTCTCTTTATCTTTAATTAACTCTTCCAAGTCCTCAACTTGGTCTGCGGCATGAGTATCTGCCAATCTTTCAAAGCCCTGCAAAACCTCTCTTCGCTTTCTTGAATGCTCAATCTCTTTAAGTTTCCTTTCTTCCATGGTGCGATTCTAGCACCAAGCAATTACAATTAAAATTATTTCTGGGGATTTATGCCCTTTATTACAAGAAAAGAAACTTTATGTTTAAAAAGTTTTGACAATTATGTAACATTAAACCTTTCATCATTTTGCGGTTCTAAAAACTGTTGAGAGAATTATCATGGAAAGTATGACACTATTTGGAATTGAAGGCCTCGGCACGGACATAATCTCGGTAGCTCTAATGGTTATTCTTTGCCTTGTAATTAGAACATATTTAATATCTATAGGTCAGCATTGGATACAAACATTTACCCATACAGCTACTTTCTTTACCCTTCCTGTTATCACTTTTGTTATAACTAAAGTAATTTCTGGAAATATTGCACTGTCGTTAGGAATGGTTGGAGCTCTTTCAATTATTAGATTTCGAAATCCAGTAAAGTCACCTTTTGAACTTGTCATCTACTTCCTTGCTATCACAATGGGAATCTCTAGTGGCGTCTCCTTTAAATGGACTTTATTACTGCCTTTCTTTGTTATCTCAATTTTTATTTTACTTTCTATCATAGATTTTATTTTCAGAAATTTTTTAAACAGGAATTTCTTTCAAGCCTCTTTTACGGAGGGAAATGAACTATCTCTGCTTGAAATCAGAACAAACGAAAAAATTCCTGAACTTGCAGAAGAAGACAGTCTCATAGCGTTGTCTGAATTAGATAATGAAGCAAATTATACTTTTGCCGCTTCTAGGAAAGAAGATTTATTAAGTTTAAAGGCAAACTTCGATAATGATTCAAGAGTCTTGGGTTCAAGCCTTAAGATCTAGAAAATTTTATTTTCAAAATGAAAGTAAAACTTCTCATTTTCTTTCTGGTTCCATTTTCTTTCCAATTAATGTCTTATGAATGTAGCTTCAATACCTCAGCATATATAGAAAAGCTTGACAACCCCGCTAATATTGAACTTCTAAAAATAACCTTCAATAAGCATAAGAAATATGTAAAAGATGTCTTGAAAATTGCCACATCCCCTTCGGAGAATATAGACCCTGAATTGAAAAAAAAATACAAAGGTTTGGTTGAAGTCGCTTATAAGTTCGGAACATGTAAAATGAGAGCTGAATTCTCAATTAACGGTGACTGGAAAGATCATATCTCTTTTAGAGAAGGGCAAATTTTTAACAGTCTAAAAGTGAGGCTTAGGGAAGGAAATATTTTATCTAAAGTAAAATTCAAGCTTCTTCTTCCAAAAACTAGAAATGGTATAAATGAGGTATTTGGTGCCCTTTTTCTAAAAAAACTTGGCTACATATCGCCAACTTCTTCAATAATTAATACTGAAGTTAACGGAGTACAAGGTAACTTGCTTTTTCAAGAATCAGATGCGAAAGAGCTTTTAGAGGATAATAAAAGAAGAGAAAGTGCAATCTTCGAGGGAGACGAAAATTTAACTTGGATACAAAATGATGAAATAAGTCTATTTGAGCTTAATGATATTGCTGCAGCTAGGCAAGTAAATACCAAATGGGCCCTTAAAGGTCCTACTTCAACTGAGATTTCTTTATCTTCATATCTAAAAATACAAAATGAATTTTTAAACAGAAGATCGCAATCCGAAGCTAAATCTTTATATTATTTCAATCCAAATCCTCCTAATAAAAATGAATTCTCTAAATATCATCTATTGATTCTTGCCGTAAACGGAGCGCATAGTTTAAAAGGACATAATAGAAAATTTTTTTGGAATTCTCTTAAAAATCAATTTGAGCCGATTTATTATGATGGAAACATTAAAATCGAATCCATTAGAAGTAATATTGAATTTAATGACATAGACAAAAAAGAATTGGGCTTTTTCTTGAGCGAGTTTGAAGACTTAAACTTTAGTTTTCTCTATAAAAAGATAAATGCTCTCTATAATGAAAAATTTTATAAAGATTTCGCAGATAATGCATCCGTTGATATTGAGACAGCAAGAGAATTTTGTAAAAAGGCGTTAGAAATCATCATAAAAAATATTGAGTTTTTAGAAAATAAAAGAGATACAGAGAAGTTTGATAAACCTTTCTCAGTCAAGGAACCTCAGTACCAAGCTTATCTTGCCAATAAAATAAATGAATATCCAATTAACATTAAATATGTTGGCATAAAAAAATACATTAACAATTTAGAATTATATGAGATTTATTGTTTTCCAATTGATATTACATGTGAAGATTCTTTCATCAACCAAACGGATTTGATGGAAATAATTTCTAAAAATAGTTTAGATGAGTCATTAACAACCTTATTAAAAGGGCCAAATATTAATGAAGAAAAAGTAAAAAATTTTAAAAGTAAGGAAATTTTTATAAAATTTACAGGAAATTCATTCATAGAATTGGATGAAAAAAACAAAATTTTGACTCTCAATCAAGCAGAAAAGAATGATTGGTTCCTGATAGAAAATTCCAATCTTAAAGATTTTCTCATTGAATTTAAAGGAGCCAAAAAAAATGTTGTTGAAGCAGGTACTTCTTCACAAAGATTTAATCAATTTGGGTTAACAGGATGTTTAACGATATATAATTCCTTTTTTGACAACACTTCCCTTTATGCAGATCAAGGTTTCTGTGAAGATGTAGTCAACTTGATTTCAAGTAAAGGAGATATAGACAAATTATCTATAGATTTCGCAGCTTATGATGCATTAGATATTGACTTTTCTGAAATTAATATTGACACAATTAATATAATTGAGGCAGGAAATGACTGTGTAGATGTGAGTTCAGGCAGATATTCTTTAAATTCTGCCTTCGCCCAATATTGTGGAGACAAAGCTCTATCTGTAGGTGAATCCTCTTACCTTGATATAAATAATTTAAAAACTATTAAGTCATCGATAGGTCTATCTTCGAAAGATTCTTCAATTGTTAATATTTTATCCATTGAAGCAACAGATACAGATATATGTCTTGAAAGTAAAAAAAAGAAGCAAGAATTTAATGGAGCACTTATAAATTTAATTACAAATAAGTGTAATAATAAAAATTTTTATAGTGACAAATATTCGCAAATCTCAATAAAAGAAGTAAGTGAGCTTTAGAAAAGAAGAAAAATTTCCTTGCACGGTATATGACCAGAGGTTAGTCTTTAGAAATCTTACTGATCAGGGCATGTTGCCCCTTTATAATGAAAGAGAAATCTCTAGCATTTATTATGATAATAAGTTGCTTGGATGCTACAACGATTCTCAAGAGGGTTCCTTGCCAAGAAAAAAAATAAGAATAAGACACTATCCCGAATCTGAAAAAATAAAATTCAATGAAGAGACTAAAATTTCCTCGGTAGAGGGTAGGTTCAAAATATCAAATCCTCTTAATGAAGATCAAAATAAATCTCTTTTAGATCATGGAATAAAAGATAGACAATATGGTGTTTGCTATCCTGTTTTGAAGGTATCGTATAAGAGGTCTTATTATCAACTTGATAAAGTTAGGGTAACTTTTGATAAAGACATAGTCTATGAAAACTTCTTGACTAAGTTTTCCTTAAAAGATTCTCAAACTGTCATTGAAATCAAGGCTGAGGACAGATTCTCTAAACAGTATTTAGAAGATCTTATTTCAATTCCAAGGCGAAGATTCTCCAAATATTCGAGAGGCTTTGAGAAGGTTGTCCTCAGGGTTTAGATTCTCTCAATAATATCTGAATATTTGTTTGAAAGAAATTTAGAGCTTTGTCTGATAATAAATTCCTGCCCCTTTCTTCCAATCTTGATTCTCTCGGAAGGAGACATATCACGAACCTTTAAAAAAAACTCAGCCATCAATCTAGGATCTTCAGGATTTATTACATACCCGCATCCTGAAGAAGAGACTAAATCATTTTTAACTTTAGCAGCTAATAATACTACCCTTCCCGAAGAACAATATTCAATTAATTTGTTGGAGTTTATACCAAACTTCAATTGATCAGTGTTCTTAATAGAATGAACAAGCAAATCTGCATTATTAATATAATCTGGCACTTTATCTCTGCTCACAAGGTTTGAATATTCTAGATTAGGTCTTTTATTTACATTTTCTTTGGATAGATAATGATCTACTATCTCATAAGGGCCTATAAATTTAATTTCTATATTTAGCTCTTCAGGAAGCAAGAAATAAGCATCTAAGATTGTCTCAATACTCATTGCTTTACCTGATCCACCAAGATAAAGGATTCTAAGATGATTATCCTTCCCTCCGTTATAGTCATGATATTGAAGATTTTCATCTATCGGGTTTGGTACATAATCAAAAGATAAATTCTTGTCTATCTCTAACAGATGAGGACCCACATTTGGCAGAGCTGATATTATGTGTTGAGATTTTTTACATAATAACTTCTCGATAAATCTCAATAGCTTCGCAACTAAACCGTGTCTTGAGATGGAGCCAATTTCAATAAGCTCCTCAGGCCAAACATCTCTAATCTCAAATATAAATTTACTTCTTTTTATTTTTGCTGCCAAAAGTGCCGAAATAGATAAAGGTAAAGGGACTGAAGTTCCCATAGTAACTGTTCCAGAATTGATATATTTTAGAGAAACAATGAAACTCAAAACAGAATAAAAAACTAGATGTAAGAACCTTAAAAAAAAGTTTTTTCCAAAATTTAAACTATTTATCCAAACGACCTTTATTCCATTTAGAACCTCTTCTTCATAAAACAAACCATTTATTTTCCTTTTTTCTATCATAAAGTGATTGTAGTTTGAAGTTATGAAGGTTATAGCATGACCATTATTAGATAGGCCTTTTGAAAATTGCCATGTTCTTGACGAAGCTCCATTGGGACAATCGTAACAGGCAACAAAACAGACAGGTTTTTTCATATTAATTTATCAAGAAGTCTTCAGTAAGGTATAAATAATTTATAATTTATTTTACATTCATAAACCATTAAAAAGTAATACGATTTATATGATTACAAAAATCAATTAAAAATTATGTGCGGTATATTAGGTGAGATCAGCAAAGACAAAGTAAATAAAGAAAAATGGCTTGAAGCTTGTGAGACTCAAAAACACAGAGGTCCTGATAGTCAAGGGGAATGGTTTGGAAACCTTAAAGACTGGCAGGTCTCTTTCGCACATCAAAGACTATCTATACTCGATCTAAGCGATCAGGGCTCTCAACCGATGGAAAGCCAAAATCAAAACTCGTTAATTATTTTTAATGGAGAAATATATAATTTTGTTGAGTTAAGGCAAGAATTAGAGGATGTAGGAAAGAAGTTTCACTCTTCATCAGATACAGAGGTTCTCCTAGAGGCAATAGATGAATGGGGTATAGAAAAAACTTTAAAAAAATTAAATGGCATGTGGGCTTTTGCATATCTCAACCTTTTGAGTAAAAAACTTTATCTCTCTAGAGATAGAACTGGTGAGAAGCCTCTGTATATTGATTCTTCCGAAGATTCTATAAGTTTTTCTTCCGAGCTAAAAACTCTAGTGACCTTAAAGAATAGAAAATTCTCATTAAATCTGCAGAAGATATTTGAATTTCTTAAATTCGGATTGACTGATAATGGTCAAGAAACTTACTTAGAAGGTATAAATCAAATTATTCCGGGAACATATCAGGTATTTGATTTTAATAACTCTAAATTTATCTCTTCTACACATTACTATTGGGATTTTGATGCGTCAGAAAAAATAACAAAAGGATTTGAGGAGCATTGTGTTGATATTGAAAAAACAATGATTGACAGTGTTAGGATTAGACTGAGAAGCGACGTCCCTGTTGGAATACTATTATCTGGCGGAATAGATAGTACGGCAATTGCATGTGCAGCAAAAGAACTCAATTCAAGCAAAGTAAGCCTTCTTTCGTATGTAAGTGATGATCCAGAATTTGATGAGTCTAGCTACATAGACATAGCCTCAAGGCATGTAGGCTGGCCATGTATAAAGGTTCAATTGCCCAAGAATCCTGAGGAGCTTTTTTCTCACTTGATCAAGGCAACTGAGCACATGGATGGGCCTGTTGGTTCATTTGGTAATATATCCCATTACTTGTTGATGAAAGAAGCTCAATCTCGTGGAATAACTGTGATACTTAGCGGACAAGGTGCAGATGAATTATTTTGTGGATATAAAAAGTATGTAGGATTGTACTTAATTGGTCTTTTTAAAAAAGGAAAAGTTTTTCGATCCATTCTCTCTCTATATCAATTTGCAATAAATAAAAGTATTTTAAATCAGTTTAAAGTCAGTGAAGCTAAAAGGTATTCTCCCTTTATTGGTTCGGGTGTAAGCTTCTATGGCAATGCTTTAAGTAACTGTAAGGACCCGAAACTGGGAAATACGAAAAACAACTCACTCTCAGAAAGGCAATTATTAGACCTAAAAAGATTTTCTATACCGACACTAAATCATTCTGAAGATAGAATGTCTATGGCTTGGTCCAGAGAGATTCGATTGCCCTTCCTAGATAAGCGACTCATTGAAATGGCTATTTCATCTCCAAGCCACTTTAAAATTTCAAAAGGTTGGACAAAATATTCTCTTAGAAAATCTTTGTCTAAGATTCTACCGAAAGAGATAACATGGAGAAAGGATAAGAAAGGTTTTACGCACCCTGGAGGGGAATGGTTAAAAAGAGATCTGAAAAGCAAGATAAAAGAAGAATATCTTGATAGCGCGATGATTTATTCTCTTAAGCTGATTAATAAAAAAGAGTTCCTAGAAACTTATGATCAGTACTCTGAGCAACCTAAAAATTCCGGCGACATAGACTCTGGAGAAATATTTAGATGTATTTCTCTAGAAATTTGGCTTAGGTCATTCAAAGACTTTTTGATAGAAAAGTAAAATTTTAAGAGAAGTTTGATTCAGTTAATGTCTTCTTTGCATAGATAATGCCCAAAAAAAGCATGCTCATTAATAGAAAGCTAACAAGGGCTGAAATTATAATCATCACATAGTTTGGCCAAGCTTTTGATTCGGGTATCTTGGAAGGGTCTATAATTTTTAGAGCGTATTCATCTTCATTTTTAAGCATTACTTGCCTGCTTATTTCAGACTCCAAAAGAATATAAAGTGTATTGAGTTCTTCTACCTTGTCCGTTTTAGCTATTTCTTCTTTGTATGTTGCTATATTTTTATTTGCTTTTATAAGTTCTTTATCTCTTAGATAAGAATTTAAATCCCGAATAAGTTTATTAACAACCTCACTAGCCGTAGAGGGATCCTCATGCTCAAAATAGATATTCATTAAGACACTTCCAGTAGATTTTTCAATCTCTAGACGCTCCATCATCTCTTCATGAATATCCCATTGAGATAAAGGGTTATCGATTGCTAAAATTAAATTATGTTTCTCAACAAACTCATTTATAAAAATTTTAGAATTGAGAGTAGCTAAAGCAATCTGAGCTGAACTACTATCACCTCCTATAAATCCCGGTACAATACCTCCACCAACAGAGCTTAACAGAGAAGATATCCCTGATGCACTTGAATCTTCTGAAGGAGCTACTGTTGCATAAGCTCTATAACTATCTTTTGATAAACTCAATATTAGAATAGGGATTAGTATAGAAAGAAAAAAGGAAAGAAATAAGAATTTTCTATTTTCATTTAAAAAATGTAGGGTTTCTTTCATTGGCCCTCTCTTTCTCTCAAGAGTTCTAGTCCTAAGACTAAGATAAGAGAAATTATCAGTCCGCTGCTGGTACCAATAATGGTCATCAAGGTTCTATTGGGTTCTGATCTTTGGAGGGGAACTACTGGATAATCTATATATTTGAATAAAAATTCATCATTCAGTTGCGCCCAAACCTTATTTTCTATTGCCTCGTCTAGAAGTGTTTTAAGAGAATCACGAGTGCTTATATTCCTGGCATCTTCAAGAGATACTTCTAAAAGTTTTATTTTTTTATCAATCTTTTGTAAATACTGTTTTCTTGCCTCAGCATTTGTAATATTAATTAGGCCGGTTATGTAAAGTGCCGAGTTCTTTGGAGATTGATCTCTTACAGAAATAGTAACCAATTTAGTTAATGGATTTGCCTTGATCGACAAGTAGGAACTGATGTATTTTGTATAAACCTTCCACTCTGACAGCTCTATATCGGAAGGATCCTTCCAATTATCTTTAGCTTCGTCCCAAGCCAATGGATAAAGGTTCTTTCTTACTTCATATGTTTGAAAAAATTTATAAATAACTTCACGGGAACGAAGATAAGCTATTGCTTGATCTACCGTATAGTGATCAGAATTTTTTATAGAAGCAACCCCCAACATAGAAGAAACTCCTTGCGAGGCCAACGGAGATTTTTCATTAAACTCTAGGAGGGCATTTGACCGATAAAATTCATCACTATCAAGAGCAACAAATATAGAAATAACAGCTGAAAGTATGGTGATGATAAATATTACTGACTTACCTTTCCAGAATAGCGCAAAAAAGTCCAACAAAGAAACTTCACTATGGTGGCTTACATCATCCTTAGCAGAATTATCCATCAATTTTTAATATAGCTTCAGCATCTTGTGCATTTCATTATTATAGTCGTTCTTTTCTACTACCACTTTTCTTCCTTCTTTGCCCAGGTTGTTTCTATAGCTATCCTTTAATAAGAGCTCAATTATGAGCTCAGCAAGCTTAACATGATCCTTTGCTTGAAATAATAGACCATTAACACCATTTTCTATCCATTGGTTGTTTTCACCAGTATCTGAGACCACAACAGGCACCTCGCAAGCCATAGCTTCAGCCGTACTTGCAGCAATGCCTGCATCAGAGAGAGATGTAGAAACATATAGGGACGACTGAGCAAATAAATGAGGCAAATCGTCATGAGTATATTTACCAAAGAAACAAATTGCGGCCTCGACACCTAATACTTTTGAGTGCTCCTTTAAACTATTTGTTAGTGGACCATGCCCACCGATTGAAAATTTAGCATTTGGAATTTCTTTTAATACCAAGGGAATGGCATTGAGTAATGTTGGTATGTCATAAACCGGATCATGATTTCTGAGGCTGATTATGATTGGGTCAGAATCATGGGAATTATTAAATATTTTTTTCCTATATTTGCTATCTGTAGATTTTTTTTGAAATTTATCTGTCTCTATTCCAAAATTGATAAGGTGTATTTTTTGTTCATCTGCGCCGAGCTCTATCAATCTGTCTTTCATATGAACCGCATCAACTGTAAAAAAATTTGCTCTCTTTATCATTAGACTTAATATTCTTGGATATTTTGGGAATAAGATATCATCTCCCCAGGCTGAAAAAACCTTAACCTTCGAAGGTAATATCAATCCAAGAATTCCATTTAAACCCATATAATGAATATGAATACAATCAGGTTTCCAGGCAAGTACGCGGAATAAATTTATTATCGAAGATATAAGCAAATTCAAAGCAGCAGGCTTAAAAACCTTTTTAGCTGGACTTATATGATATTTATGTTCGTTCGCAAGATCGAAAGTATCTCTCAAACTTATCCATCCAATTTGCAAAGTATCTTGCTCGAGAAACCAGCTTATCCATCTGTGACTATGAGCGCTATCTCCGCCTGCGATGAAAAGTATTTTCATATTAACTATAGAACTCTTGAATCAAATAACATACATAGCTTATGTCTTCATCACTAATAAACAAATTCATTGGCAACATAAGGCAATTTTTAAAAAATTCATCTGTCCGGCTCAAATCTTGATCAAAACCAAGGTTTTTGTAATGATGAACAGCAAAGCCGCCCCACTGTATCAGAGTACCCACTCCATTTTCTTGAAGGTAAGCTTTAAGTTGATCTCTATTCTCTGCTTCAAGTTCATAATTCTGAAATACATCAAAATGATCTGAATTGTCAGAAGGTTTCTCTGGAAGCTTCAATTGTTGAATGGAAGAAAGATTTGCATCATACATACTAGCAATCTGCCTTCTTCGAGTAATTGCTTCATTATATTGTGGAAATTTATTATTCAAGATCGCAGCTTGGATATTATCTAGTCTAGAGTTCCTTCCCCATCGCACAACATCACCTTGATGGTTCCTACCATGATCCCTGATTTGAAAGCACGCATTGTAAATTTCTTCATTTGAGGTCAGTATAGCCCCCGCATCGCCTAAACAGCCCAAGACTTTAGCAGGGAAAAAACTTATGCAAGACGCTAAACCAAAAGTTCCTGCATGTTTGCCTTTATATCTTGATCCCAGGCCTTGTGCAGCATCTTCCACTATAAATAGTCCTTTACTGTCTGCTATATCTTGAAGAAGATCCATCTTACAAGTTCTTCCATTAAGTTGTGTAGGCATTATTCCTACAGTTTTATTATTTACTGAAGCAAGAACAGCTTTAGGATCTATCAAATTATCATCTCCTATATCTACAGGTACAGGTACACCTCCTGCTGTAATTACTGCAGACGCGGTTGCGAGCATAGTGTGAGAAGATATTATGATTTCGTCTCCCTGTTCTAAACCTATTGCTTCAAGAAAGATCTCCATTCCATCAGTAGCATTTCCTACACCTACTGCATATTCACTTTGGGAATATTCACTAAGTGTTGTCTCAAAATCAGTTAAATCTTTTTGCATGATGAATCCGCCAGTTGAAGCAGTTTCATCTATTTGGTTCAAGAGCATATCTCTATCATCAAGCCAGAGTTGAGGGTAGTTAAAAAATGGTACGTTCCTTTTTGAAGTTTTTTGCATTTTATAATTTTATTAAGTTAAGTTTTTCAATGGTATCTACATCTAATCTACTTATTAGTGCGCTGCTAATTTGACGGAATTGTTCTATATTCTTGAAACCTACCAAGGCATAATCACAATGAGCAGAGTCTAATATCCATCTTAAAGACAGTTCACTAACATTATAACCCCTTGATTTTGCTAATTGTGAAAGATTACCCACAATCTTGTAATTCTGTTCGTAAGATTCTTTACTAAAATTATTTAATCTTGAACGTCTATCATTTTCATTGAATTCCCTAAAACCACTTAAATACTTCTCGCTAAGTATACCTCTAGCAATAGAAGATGAAGTCATTACTTTAATTCTTTTTTTATTACATAGTCTTATTGTAGGTAAATTCTGTCTATTCAAAAAATTGAATTCTAATTGACAATATTCAATGTTATACATATCTGAAACAGACTTAATATCTTCTAACGAGTGGTTAGACAGCCCTATCGCGTCTATCTTTCCATTTTCTTTTAAGGACATTAAATAATCTAAAGAATGCCTAAGACTTACTCCATTATCCGGCCTATGAAGAAAAACTATAGGTAATCTATCGATTTTCAGCCTCTTTAAGCTATTTGAGATATCTTCTTCAAGAGATTTAGGAGAATTATCTACATAAACATGGGCCCTAGATCCTGTTTTTTTATTCCATTTCAGACCACATTTAGTGGCTATTAATGCCTCATGTCGCCTTGCTCCAAGAATCTTGCTTAGGTTGATCTCGGATTTGCCTAAACCATAAACACCTGCCGTATCAAAAAGCCTTATATTATTGTCCCAAGCTTCATCTACAACTTCGAAGGGTCTATCATCTTTTGTATCCCAATCAAAGCCTCCTAGTTGTTCACATCCAATTCCTATATCTTTTACTTTGTTCATTTTAAGAGCAAGATTTTTTAAAGTAGTACATAAAGCCAAAAGGCATCAAAATTAAATACAAAAAAGCGTTCTCCTGGAACTCTGCAAAATAAGCCCAGATCGGTAGAATTAATATAGGAATCAAGAGAAACAAAAATTCTCTTTCCTCAAACCTAATTTTGTTCGAATGCTTATAAAAGACCATAAAAATTAATGCAGAAACAATATTTGCAAAAATTAGCAAGAATCCAATAAGCCCATTTTCAATTAACCAAGGTCCCAAGGCAGGCGGTCTGGGAGCACCACCTCCCACGCCACTTGTTGCACCATAATCAGGCAATTGATACTCTATTCTAAAGGCCGTAAGATAGGGTTGCATTACCTCGAAATATCCATAGTTCCCGACTCCTGTTAAGAATAGAAAAGGCTGGTCCAAGAAAGCTATTATCGAACAATAAAACAACATATACCTTCCTATATCACCCCTTGTAGCAGCATATTGAATACCTTGATAATCCAAAACATATGAACCACCTTCAATATTAAATACATCTAATAAAGAAGAAAAAGCCTCAATAAACCAGCCAGGTTCATCAATAATTATAGTCGTCGTAATGATCGAAAAGATTATTCCAAAGCCGACATACTTAATAGTCCGATAGAGACCCAAGGCAAAGGGCATAAATGCGATGCAAAATGCAAAAATCAGGAGGCCTGCTCTAGTGTCCATTAGCATTGACGCCAAAAAAGGAAGTACTATATTTAAAGTGATGATGGCAGTACTAAATTTTGATTTTGTATTGAGGAGAAAAAAAGCAAGAGGAACAGTAACAATTGCTGGAAACATAGCTGAGACATAAGAGATATCACCCAATCCTCTAAAAACAAATATTGCTTTTAGTAAAGTGATATCTTTAGGTTCAAATATTACTGAAACAGTACCTACAGCGAGTATGAAAAAGTAATAAAAAACACTTGAATATAAAAGTTTACTAATGAAGGCATCTTTGTTTCCAAAATTGATTTCGTAAAAAATAAATATATAACTTAAGGCCAATAAAGAGAAAAAAAGAAATATAAAGCGAATAGATTTAACTTCACCCCAAAGCAAAAACCCTTGCAAGGATGAAGCTAGAAGACAAAAATTTAAGGCTAAATATAGAAAAATCCAGACTCTGTTCTTGCTAATAATTGACGCATCCCTTTTGATAAAATGACCTTCCTTCCTCAAATATAGAAGAGATATTGCAATAAAAACCAAACAAAATTCGTCTAAGACACTCCATCCAAGCGAACCAACAGAGGAAGCAAATAAAATAAATATCAATATATTCTGTAGAAAAGTATTTGGATTCTTTAAAACATAGATTCCTAAAGATAATGCTGTCATCAAAAAAAAGCTTAATATGGGAATCGGATACTCCCAAGGAAGAATTACATTTGTAAGAGGCAAGCCCCATCTTGTTATTTCTGTTCCAGCAACAGTTAAAGAGGCAAATGTAAGGGCTAACCCTAGCCATGGAATTCTAAATGACTTTAGATTATACGATCCATCAGCAAAATTAAAATACATTATTTTTCTTTATTGATTAAGATTGCTAATTCATTCCAATCGGATATTTTTATATCTACTTCATATCCTGATTCTAATTTATTTAGAATAGCTGTTCCTTGAGTGAATTTACCATTATCATCGAAGAATAGTAAAGATGGCTTTTCTTTGTGTGTCCATGTAATTTTCTTTGATACAGCTGTTATAAGTTTATTTTTACCCTTAACCCAGCCATTTCCTATTTTCTGGATCTCTATAGGGTAAATGCTTTGCATAACATCTGACGGCATATCATTTATTAATCCGTGAGCACTATCTGAATAAGCATGTGCGAAGTAAGGAATATTTCCATGAGCTAAATTATAAATAATATTTCTAAAGATCAAACGAGAGCGATCCCTTTCGTCAACATAGTAGGCCCAATTTGAAATAGTTAATCCAATAGGACTACTAAAATGTCCTTTGGCTAGATCGATGGATAAACGGGGACGTTTCTTTGTATTATAAAAATTAGTTGAAATCATTGACCAAAAACCCTCACCAAATCTATAGATTTCTGGTCTGTTCATATATTCATCAATGGGATAAGTGTTAGCTACCAATAAAGAATCTAAATTTGAAAATTTATCAATGATTTTTTCTTGAAAGGCAATAGTAGATAGTGCCAAATCAGTATAAGTTCTAATTATTTTCCCAGTCTTCGGGTCAATGTCTGCACTAACTCTATCATCTCTATTATAAGTAAACCTTTGCAAAAAACTTATATCAGCTTGATTGAATTGATCTAAATATATTCCATCTAACCCAACTTCATTTAGAAGAAAATATATTTGCTCACTTATCAATTTCTCTTGCCTTCCACCTAACCTAGGTTCAGTTGCAAAACTCAATTCAGGTATTTCTTCATCACCATATATCGAATGCTCAACAACTAAAAGATCATCCTTAGAGTATATGAGGTCGTCCTCGCTCCATTCTGGTAGAGCGGCTTTCAAAATAAGACTTTGCTCTTTAGTTAAATGACTGATGACACCTGATTTTATTGGCAAGGAATTGCCCATGACTTTTTGCCTAGTTTCGCTTGAAACGGCAACCAGATTGCTCTGAATACATCCTAGAACTCTTATTGAAGGATCAGCGGCTCTGATTTTTTCCTTAGCATTTTTGAAAAGTCTTAAGTATTCCTTTCTTGTTATGAAGCTTTTGGAAGACTTATTATAGTTGTCATAATCTAGCCAAGGAGTAAGAGCCACGATTTTAAGGCCAGATCGGGTTAAATACTCTTTTAGCGCTTTGTCATCATCCAGTAAATCTGCGTTATTTATGATGTGAAAAAAATTAAAAGGACCTGAAATTTCAGAATTAAGAGCTTTTTGAGCTCTGATAAGGTTTATAAAATTAAAATAGTCCAGACTTTTATTTGATAAATATAACTTTGACTCAAAAGTAATAGATTCCCCAGCCGGCATGAAGGTATTTTTATTTTCAATTAAAGTCTCTTTTTTTATAAAATTATTTTTTAAGTTATTTTTTGATTTTGAAATGGTGTCATCAGGTATCATAAAAATAGAACTGTCTTTTTGTCGAATAAAAACACTCTGATTAGTGGGCGAGTGTATTGACTTAATTTCATATAAACCAAAAAATGATAGAAAGGATTTGATGGTGTTTTTCAAATAATCAACTAAAGACTCTGCTGTAGGCCGCCCGGACAAGATCACTTCACTAAACAGACTTTCGTAGTTTAGCCTGTGTTCATAGATTAATCCGATCCGATTTATAGAAGTGTTTGTAAAACGATCAATTACACTTATGAGGTCGTTGTTTACAATAATTTTCCTTTCGAGTTTAAATAAATCATTTACGCCACTCACCTCAAAAATACGTGAGTTATTTGATTCTTTTTCAAAAACTTCGGTGCTTTCAGAAATGGAAGGTAGTAACCAAGTTATCTGCTTTCCAGGATAAGAATAGCGGGTATTGAGAAAATATTTTTCGTCATTTATTTCAAGAATTAAATTGCCTGACTTATTAAGACTGAAAATAAAGTTATCGTTAATAAAAGTTAGATTTTCATCTCCGTCCTTCGGCATCCAAACTAGTGCCAATGTAATTGCGGAAATTACTAATAAAAAAAGGACTATTGTTTTACCTTTAATAAGCATCCAAAACTAAGTATCGATATTAAGAGGCAAAGTATTTCTAGATAAAATCCGCAACCACTCGATGTTAAAGCCCAGGCTAACTGAAATCAAACTTAGGACCGAGACTAACTTTATTGAGATACTTTTTGAAGTACTTAGGCTTATTTTAAAGTGCTTTATAGCTGATTTTTTATCTTTTAAGTAAGCCATTCTTCTTCCTAAGGAAAAATGAGAACGAGAAATTTTTTCAGACCAATGATCTCTCAGTGATAATTGTGTCCAGCCCGAATGTATTTTAAATTTATCTTCTAAGTTGGTAAAAAATTCTATTGCAAATTCTTTATCCTTTTCTGCCATGTCTACAATATGCAAATTTGTCATTTGAGATCCGTGAAACCTATAATTAGCTAATATCTCGTCAATGAATACAAATTTTCCATATTTTGCAAGCTCCAGCATTGTTGGGTAATCTTCGGCGAGCATGCCATTTGGCTGAAGATAACCCCCTATCTCCCTTAGGTAACTTGTTTTAATTAAAACAGAGGGCTCTCCAATAAAATTTTCCACTAACAGATCTTTATAAATTATTCCTATCGGATCATTATTTAAATATTTAGATTGTTTAGAGGGGTCGGAGAGTCCAATTATTTGGTCCTTCTCATTTATAAGATTCATTTTTCCGAAAGAAAGTACTACTTGATCAGGAATTGTGTGTGGTACCTGCAAGGACAAGCGATTTTTAGGCCATGAATCATCGCTGGGAACCATTGTTACAAGACTCCCCCTCGCAACATCTAACCCTTTGTTAATAGTCTTTGCAAGGTTTAGTACTCCCTGATTTTTCTGATATTTATAATGTAGTCTTGAATCTTTATAAGATTTGATTATATTTGCGCCATTATCTGTAGAACCATCATCAATCACTATCAACTCCCAGTTTTTATAATCTTGATCTAATATTGATCCAATAGACCTTTCTAAAAAGTGAGCATGATTAAAAACTGGCATGATTAAAGAAACAAGAGGGTTTTTCATAGTTTTATCCTATTAAAAAGGAGAAATGCTAAATTTAAATTTTGATTTTAATCGAAAGGCCATAAAAGCAATATAGAAGACTTGGCATATAACAAAAGAGATTGCCGAACCCAAGATGCCATAAAAGGGAACCGAGACAAAGATCATAAATAAGAAAACTAGTCCTATTAAAAATTGTAGTTTGGTTAAATATTTTATATCCCCAACTATGTAAAACATTGGACCTAGTATTCCAGCACAACCAAGTATCAAGAAGCCGAGTAAAGCAATCTGAAATAGTAAAACGTTAGCAATATAATCTTCATTTACAAGAAGCAAAATTTCTTCAGCAAAATAGATGGAAAAAAAGAAAAAAATTAAAGATGTACTAAAACATAATCTAGAAGAATTTCGTAATAAAA